>OJBD01000042.1_pt1 | contig 33240 bp, 32 predicted proteins | sample 1590481 | NCBI WGS metagenome assembly OJBD01 (sample SAMN05416811, study PRJEB24817) | seawater metagenome | isolation source: Sea water | place: Canada:Atlantic | collected 2013-07 | reverse complement strand
CCAAAACCTGAACAGAGCTAACCTAAATTAGCGGACTCATCGGGGAGCAGGTCACCTTCTCTACAGCCCTCTCGATTTGTGACCATGCCTCCTCGTCGTTCTCGTTCTTACTGACGCGCATAATCATCGGTCGTAGTTCCTGCTCATGCTGCTCCGTAACTCCGAGAATGATCGGTGGAATCACGCAACCCTTGATAAGATCGGCCCGCAGAAGGTCGTATGTCTTACCGGATGAACTCACTTTTTTCCGCTGGTAGGGGTTATTCTTGAGGATCTCCGGGAGAAACTCCAGGTATTCCCCGATGGTCAGTTCAGCAGCGATATTCACGCCACTAATTTTTCCATCCGAAAGCCTTGAATAGAATCGCATGCCGTCCCCTTCCAGAACATCGACGATGGCCGAGCGTCATTTTTGACAAGAAGTGCCACAGCGATTTCTCGAAGTCTATCCTACGAGCCATTCATCGTCGTCCGCGAGGCCCATCCATCTCTTCATGATCTCGCCGTTAAGCGTGTCCAGATCATTGAAAGGCATGTGGTCACCCAGAATCCACAGCCCCCACGCCTCCATGAGCATGTGCCTCTCATCCATTCGTTCTGCCCGGTTGTAAGCACGGACGGTCTTGTTCCCTACGACATGAGCCAAGGCGGTCTCCGCGACTTCGTCCCGCGCATCTACGATTTCAGCGGCCCAGGTGCGGAATGCGGCCCGCATTCCATGAACGGTGGCATCCTCATAGTGGGTCTGGAGCAGCTTCCGCATCGTGTTCTCAGAGATCGGCTTCTGTGGGTTGCTCGGAGACGGGAAAACCAGCGTGTTGGCATCGGATTTCTTCGCCGATAGCGCCCTCAATAGGTCTTGAGCGGGCATAGAGAGCGGCACTACGAACTCTTCCCGTCCCTTCATGTTTTCACCGGGGATCGTCCATTGCTCAAACGCCTCGTCGAACTGGCTCCAGGTCGCGAGGCGCACAGCGCCCGACCGAAGCGCCGTCAGGATCGTGAAACGCAACGCATGCGCTCCCACGGCTTCCGACTTGCAGAGCGTATTCCAAAGCGACGGCACCTCAGCATAGTCGAGAGCGACGAAGTTCTGAGGCTTGTTTCGTTGGTCCCTCATGAGCCGGGATAGGCCTTGAGCCGGATTGCCGCTCGTTCGAAAACCCGCGCCGCACGCATGGTCGAAGACGACGGAAATTCTCTGCAGCACCCGCCTGGCGGTCTCCGGCTTCTTAGTCCAGATGGGGTCCAGGATGCGCTCGATTTCGTCTTGATTGATGTCGCCGACAGAGATGTGGCCAATAGTCGGGAATGCATAGGTCTCCAGCGTTCGTATCCATTGCGCGATGTGCTTGCCGTTGTTGTGCCGGTCCTTAAACTTTCGCTCGTGAACCCGGCGAGCCATCTCAGCAAAAGTGGTATCCTTTCCTTTGACCGCTCGGACATAGGACCGTGGGTTCCCCCCACTTGCCACCACCCGTCGCAGCTCCAGCGCCTTAGAGCGAGCGTCTGCCAGCGTGATCACGCGGGCGGAACCGAGACCGTAGTCGCGGCGGCGACCTCTCACGGTCAGCCGCAGCAACCACCGTCGTGCGCCCGTTGCATCGACATGGAGATACAGCCCCCCACCGTCCGTGTTCCTTCCTGGCGGAGCCGAACGGACGAAGGCGGCGGTCAGTCTCGACTCCAGATGCGGACCGCGCTGCTTGCCACGGGCGCCGACGCCAATTAGATTTCCATCCATATCTTCACCCCACATTTTGCCCCACAAATCTTGCGGGTAGGTTTGGGATCAGATGTTGTGCTTAAGATGGACAAATCGTGGAAATACTGCGTCCACAACGCTGCCAGTTTCCGAAAAACAAGGATAATGGCGGAGGGGATGGGCCTAGGATCGGACCCTCTCTACCACCTAAGTCATTGTAATAATTGATACGCGGCTAAGTTCGAAAGTCATTCGGTTCGAGTGGGTCCGGCGGCGAACCAACTTGCGCAAAGCAAATCTCATTCGGCGGCGTTCCACCCACGATACCAATCCACAAAATGCTGCACGCCCTCCCGGATATCGGTTCGAGGCAACGCCCCAACCAAAGCTTCCACCAGGCTCGCATCGGCCCAGGTTGAAGGCACATCCCCAGGCTGCATCGGCATCAAGTTGCGCTGTGCCTCACGCCCAGTGGCGGCTTCAATGGCCGCGATGAATTCATTAAGAGCAATGGGCATCCCGTTTCCGATATTAACGACCCTAAATGGCGCTACGGGCGACAGGCTGTCCACTGGGCCTATCGGTTCTGTTCCAGGTACAGTTCCAGCCAGACGGATGATCCCCTCGATCAAGTCTTCTACATAAGTGAAGTCACGCTGCATGTTGCCATGATTGTAGACGTCAATTGGCTCGCCATCGAGGATCGCCTTTGTAAACTTGAACAACGCCATATCAGGGCGCCCCCAAGTTCCATATACGGTAAAGAACCGGAACATGGTCGTCGGAATACCAAACAGATGCGCGTAAGAGTGAGCCATAGCCTCATTGGCAATTTTGGTTGCCGCATAAAAACTCATGGGATGGACGGCCCGATGCGTCTCGGCATAGGGCATCTCGGTGTTGGCGCCATACGCAGAACTGGTGGACGCCATCATCAGGTGCTTCGGCTTGCAGGCCCGTGCCGCTTCCAAGACCTCGTGCGCGCCTATCAAATTTGATGCAACATAGGACCGTGGTGCATCGATCGAATATCTGACACCTGCCTGAGCCGCCAAATGGACAATCACGTCAGGATCGAATGACCCGACCAGATCAGTCAGGCGTCCCTCCTCCTCGAGCATGCCTTGCTCAAAAGAAAAACCTGGCTGAGCCTGCAGGATAGATAAGCGGGCCTCCTTCAGTTTGGGGCTGTAATAAGGCGTCATGCCATCAAAGCCCATCACCTTCCAGCCGTCACTTAACATTCGTTTTGAAAGGTGGAACCCGATGAAACCAACTGCGCCCGTAATGAAAACTCGCCCCGTCATCGTAATGCTCCCCTTCAAACCAAACCGTCTCGCTGCATGACATGCATGATGGCCTGCAAGAATCCTTTCACAGACCCGCAGTCGAACCGCTTGCCATTCAGCGTGACGGCCTCCACCTGGCCGGAGGCGGCTTGGGTGTTGATCGCGTCTGCGAGTTGGATTTCACCGCCCGCGCCGGGTGCTTGGCCGCGCAGGATCTCGAAAATGTCAGGCGTCAGGACATAGCGGCCGATTGAGGCCAGGTTTGAAGGCGCCTGCTCAAAGGTGGGCTTTTCCACGAGGCCCGCAACACTGCCAGTGGCAGCGCCGGGTTGGACTACGCCGTATTTCGAGATGTCGGGTCCGTTGACCTCCATAACAGATAACTGTGTGCGGCCAGAGGTTTCATAGCCTTTGACGAGATCAGCGGTTACACCCGCCCCCTCGTAGGTCAGGAAGTCGTCGGCCAAGAGCACCGCAAAGGGATCATCGCCGACGGCGCGCTCGGCGCAGAGGACGGCATGACCAAGGCCGAGCTGTTCAGGCTGACGGACGAAAATGCATTCGACACCATCAGGCAGAATGCTCCGCACCATCTGAGCTTGCTCGTTTTTGCCCTTGGCTCGGAGCGCGGCTTCGAGTTCCTGATTGGTGTCGAAATGGTCCTCGATCGCCCGCTTGTTACGACCTGTGACGAAAATCAGCGTGTCGATGCCCGCCGCGATGGCCTCTTCGGCCGCATATTGGATAAGCGGTTTGTCGACGACCGGCAGCAGCTCCTTCGGCATAGCTTTTGTGGCCGGCAAGAAGCGGGTGCCGAAACCGGCAACGGGAAATACAGCTTTGCGAACGGGTTTCATGAAGGTTTTCCAATACGAATTATTTGTGATTGCGGTTATCTATCGAGTTCACAAGGACCGCAACTGATCCGCCCCGACGGCCACGCGTGTCTGCGCACCCATAAGTTCCATCAGAACCCAGACTCGCCGGTCGGGCGCAATCTTCTCGACCTCGGCCACAAAATTGGCGAAGGGGCCCTTGGTCAGCGTCACCTGATCGCCGGGCTTCAGAAGCTTCGGCGGCAGCAACTTGCCCTTCGCATCACAGCGCAGCATCAGCTGCGAGACCAAGTCCAGCGGCACGGCCGTCGGTTCTTTGCCGAAACTCACCAACCGCGTAATGCCTTGGGTCGAGTTCACCGTACGCCAGAACCCGCGGGTCACATCGAAGGCAACGAAGATATAGCCAGGGAACAAGGGCCGCATGGCGGTGACGAACTTGCCATTGCGCTGCATTGTCTCCTCTTCCATCGGCAGGAAGGTGTTGAAGCCCTGCCGTTTGAGGTTCTTATCCGCGATGTTGGCGCAGTTCGGCTTAAGTTGCGCCAGAAACCAGCTTGTACCGCGATCGTGGACAGTCATCTTGGAACCTCATTAAAACCTTCTCGCGCCACATATCGCTCGAACTTGAACAGATGCAAGTGCGCTTTTCCGTAAGCAACGTGACATTTTGATGAAGGTGATGGTCCGCACCGCCCTTAGAGCATTGATATAATGGGATAATCCAGCACTATCAGCTTGATACCTTTTGCCACCCACGCAAACGTCCGACCAACTTGACGACGGATCGGAGACTGAGTTGGACGGGAGTGGCGAGATTACCGAGTTTCGGGCGGCGCAATATGTGCGGATGTCGACGGAGCACCAGCAGTATTCAACTCACAACCAGTCTGACAAGATCCGCGAATATGCCGAAAAGCGCGGCATCGAGATCATTAAGACCTATGCCGATGACGGCAAGAGCGGACTTTCCATCGGCGGGCGCGCGGCCCTGCAGCAGCTGATCGCGGATGTGGAATCTGGGGCGGCCGACTTCAACGTGATCTTGGTCTATGACGTCAGCCGCTGGGGACGGTTCCAGGACGCGGACGAAAGCGCCTATTACGAGTACATCTGCAAGCGCGCCGGGATCAATGTCGCCTACTGCGCTGAGCAGTTCGAGAATGATGGCTCCCCCGTCTCGACCATCGTCAAGGGCGTCAAACGCGCTATGGCCGGCGAATACAGCCGCGAACTTTCGGTCAAGGTCTTCGCTGGCCAGTGTCGCCTGATTGAGCTGGGCTTCCGCCAAGGCGGCGCGGCCGGGTTCGGGCTGCGCCGGGTGCTTGTAAACGAGCGCGGCGAGATAAAGGGTGAGCTGAAACGCGGCGAGCACAAATCGCTGCAGACCGACCGCGTGATCCTGATGCCAGGGCCCGACGAAGAAGTGGCCTGGGTCAACAAGATGTATCGCTGGCTGATCGAGGAGGATCTGTCCTTCCGCGAGATCGCCGACCGCCTGAACGAAGAAGGCGTGACGACCGATCTGGATCGGCCATGGACTTCCAGCACGGTGCGCACCGTTCTGACCAATGAGAAGTACATCGGCAACAACGTCTACAACCGCTCCTCCTTCAAGCTGAAGAAGCTGCATGTGGACAACCCGCCCGATATGTGGGTGCGCAAGGAAGGCGCCTTTGAGGGGATCGTGCCGCTCGAGTTCTTCCTGACGGCGCAGGAGATCATCACCGCTCGGTCCGCGCGTCTGTCGGACGAGGAGCTACTGGATCACCTGAAACGGCTCTACGCGGATGCAGGCCAGCTTTCCGGGGTGCTGATCGACCAGACGCCAGACATGCCCTCATCGTCTGCCTATCGGAACAGGTTCGGCTCGCTGGCCCGGGCCTACGAGATGATCGGCTATCGCTCAGATCGGGATCAGGAACGCATCGCGCTCAACAAGCGCCTGCGCGGAATGCATCCGGAGATTATTGCCCGAACCGAGGCCGCGATCGCCGAGGTGGGTGGCACAGTGGCGCGTGATCCTAAGACCGACCTGCTGACCATCAACGATGAAACGGTCGTCAGTCTGGTTTTGGCGCGTTGCCAGCCGCAGGGCGATGGGCGGCTGCGCTGGCGGATCCGGTTTGACCCGATGCGCTATCAGGCGGACGTCACGCTTGCCGTACGGCTTGATCCCAACAACCGCGAAGAGCTCGATTATTACCTGCTGCCCTGGCTCGACCTCCCCCGGCAGGAAATTCGCCTTTGCAACCGCACCAGCATCGCCTTCGAGGCCTTCCGGTTTGAGGACCTCGGGTTCTTCTACGGAATGGCCGAGCGTGTCGGCATTCGCCGGAAATGGGGATGAGGGCCGTGCTGATGCAAATCAAAGCAAATACAAAACATGAACAATTTTGCCGAAAAAGGAAACCAACCCCATGATGACTGACACCCCCGAGAGCGTCACGCTTGTCCCCATCGACCGGATCGAGGTTCTGAATTCTCGGGACCGCAACATGAAGGTCTTCGAAGAGATCGTCGAAAACATCCGCTCCATCGGCCTGAAAAAGCCGATCACGGTGACGGAGCGCGAGGGCGCTGATGGGGCGCCCGCCTATTTGCTGGTTTGCGGTGAGGGCCGATTGAACGCCTTCCGGCTGCTGGGTGAAAGCCACATTCCGGCGCTAGTGGTCAATGTGACCGATGAAGACGCCTTCATCATGTCGCTGGCCGAAAACATCGCCCGGCGGGGGCACAGACCGCTGGAGATCCTGGCCGACATCGAGCTGTTGCTCGCCCGGGATTACACCATCGACGACATCATCACGCGCACGGGTTTGTCAGAGAAATACGTCCGCGACATCGTCTTTCTGCTGGAAAAGGGCGAGGAGCGCCTGATCGAAGCGGTGCAAAACGGGACCATTCCGCTCACCACCGCCCTCGAGATCGCACGTGCCAAGCACGACGATGAAAACCTCGGTGACATGCTGGAAGAGGCTTACAAGACCGGCCAGCTCAAGGGGCACCAGATCACGGATGCCAAGCGGCTGATCGAAAAGCGCCGCGAAAAGGGCCCGAAAACCGGCGGCGATCGCCCGAAGCTGCCGAGTTCGGCGCATTCACTGGTCAAGACCTATCAACGCGAGGTCGCCCGCCAGCACAAGCTGATGCTGAAAGCCGATCACGCGCACCAGCAACTGCTCTTGGTGGTCCAGGGTCTGAAACGCCTTTTTGCCGATGAGCACTTCGTGACGCTTTTGCGCGCCGAAGGTCTCGACAGCCTGCCGAAATATCTCGCCGACCGCATTGAAACCGCCTGACCCATCGAAAGGATGAACCCATGAATGACCTCAGCACTGTGAAGCCTCTTTACCCCGGAGCCTTTCCCCAGCCTGACGCCGATGACAGCGACGCGCCCTATCCCAAGGCCCCGTTGAATCTGACGCTCGGGTTTGATCTCGAGACCTTCCAGATCCCGCTCGAAGAGCTGATGCCCTCCAAAAAAGTGCCGGACGGTGTGATGACCACGCGCAAGTTCAAGCAGATCGTGTCCTCGATCCGGGAGATCGGATTGATCGAGCCGCTGTCGGTGATCAAGCCGGACCCGGACGCGGCGGGTTTTCTGCTGCTCGATGGTAATTTGCGGGTGCTGGCGCTGAAGGAACTGGGACAGGACACCGCACCCTGCCTGATCGCCAAAGATTTCGAGACCTACACCTACAATCACCGGATCAACCGGCTTTCGACGGTGCAGGAGCACTACATGCTGCGGCGCGCGATCGACAAAGGCGTGAGCAAGGAACGGCTTGCACGCGCGTTCAACGTAAACCTTTCGACCATCAACAGCCGGATCAACCTGCTTCACGGCATCTGCCCCAAAGCGGTGGAACTGCTCCAGGACCACCAGTTCACGCCGGATGTGACTCGACACCTGCGCAAGATGAAGGCCGCCCGACAGATCGAAGCGGTCGAGTTGATGATTGCGGCAAACACGATAACAGCCGCGCACGCGGACGCCCTCCTGAAGGCCACGCCGCCCGAACAGCGCACCGATTACAAGCCACCGCAGCCGGAACAGCCCAAGGGCGATCCGCTGGAACAGATCGTCAAGCTCGAGCGCGAGATGAGCCAGGTGCAGGAAAAGTACAAACACGCCGAGGAAAACTATGGGTCCGAGCTGCTGAATCTGGTGGTCGCCAAGGGCTATCTGAAAAAGCTGATGGAGAACGAGGCCGTCCGGTCCTACGTGGCGCGGCATGCGTCCGAAATCCTCGAGCAGTTCGAATTGGTTCTGAATACGGTCAGCATGGAGGAGGCTGTAGAACAGGCTGAACGGGAGGAAGGACCGAACGCTGCCGAAGCGGCGGCACAAGCTCAACTGGAGAATGACGGCAGTGACGCGGCGTCGGCCCTGGGAATGGATGGCTAACTCGGGTGATGGGCTCGTCCCGCGGTAAGATTGCAGAACATCTGCCAAATTGATTGATTTCCGAGCGACATGGGGCCAAGTCTCGTGGGTCGGTTGAAGCGCCCCGCTCGGTGCCCTCGAACAACGGCAGCCATGAACCAAGCTTGTTCTGACGAAGTCGTTCAGTTATGAGCTTGTCACATATCCAGGCTATCTGTCAGCGGCGCTGTTGAAGTCCCGCCGATGCCCTCAGAGTGAGTGAGGCTCCTTGGTGGCTGTGCCTCGTACGCAAAGCCGGATACTGCTTTGGCGTCAGAAGTGACGAAGATATCTCGAAAGTCTGCATTTCCCCCTTGTTTGCGTGTGCAGCACTTGATATTGTTCGAAGCTGAGCGATGTGGAATCTATTTTCATCATCACCTTTGAATCCAACAAGGCGCCCCGCGGGCAGGCCTTGTGCGGTAGCCTGGGAAAATCTCAAAATGACCAGTAAGCGCACCAAGCTGCAGGAGGATACGCATTTTCGTGTGATGCGCCTCCTGCAAGATAACCCTGAAATGTCTCAGCGTGAGCTAGCAGACGCAGTCGGCGTAAGTGTCGGTGGGATCCACTACGTGCTGAACGCCCTGATCGACAAAGGGCTCGTGAAGCTGGGGAATTTTTCTGCCGCGGAAGACAAACGGCGATATGCCTACATCTTGACCCCGAAAGGCATCGCGCGGAAGGCCGCTTTGACGCGAGCATTTCTGGTGCGAAAGATGGAAGAATACGAGGCGTTGAGAGAAGAGATTGAGGCGCTCAAGGCCGAAGTCCCCGATAGCGGACCGATAAATGCACAGAACTGAAGACGCGACTGCAGAAAACACGAAGAAAATTAGAAAAGCAGTATTTCCTGTAGCCGGCTTGGGGACGCTTTTTGCCAGCCACCAAGGCAATGCCAAAGGAACTGCTGCCGGTTATCGACAAGCCGATCATTCAATATGCCGTCGAAGAAGCCCTCGCGGCCGGGATTACCGACCTTATCTTTGTTACCGGCCGGACCAAGCGCGCCATTGAAGATCATTTCGACGCCAACCCCGAGCTCGGGCGCGCCTTGCGGGATAAGGGCATGGAAGAGGTTGCCGACATGGTACGCAACACCGTCCCTGAGGGGGTGCGCTGCATCTTCGTGCGCCAATCCGAGACGCTCGGTCTTGGCCATGCGGTGCTTTGCGCGGAGCCCGCAATAGGGCGTGAACCCTTCGTCGTTCTGCTCGCAGACGACCTTATGCGCGGCAATCTGCCAACCCGTCAACTTGTCGAAGTCTACGAACGGGACCCAGGCATGATCCTCAGCGTGATGGAAGTCCTAGCCGAGGAGGCGCAAAAATACGGGATTGTCGAGCCAAGCGGAGACGGAAGAGTCGCGGGCCTCGTCGAGAAGCCGGTCCCTGGGACTGAACCTTCACGCCTTGCGTCCATCGGGCGTTACGTACTGGAGCCCGAGATCTTTGACATTTTGCGTACCCAGCCGCCTGGCAAGGGCGGTGAGATTCAATTGGCAGGCGCGATCAACACCCGGGCAAAGCAAGTTAAAATTCGGGCCGTGCCGCTCACCTGTGAACGTTACGATTGCGGTTCGAAACTGGGCTATCTGGAAGCAATAGTGAACTTCGCGTTGGCGCATCAGAACTACGCCGAGCCGTTCAGGACCATCATTAGCGAGAAGCTGACGGCAAATCGGGATTAGTCAGGCATGTTTCAAAGGGTAATTCTGATATGAAAATTGCAGTGATCGGTACCGGCTATGTTGGCCTGGTGTCGGGTGTCTGTTTCTCGGACTTTGGGCACGAGGTCGTATGCGTTGACAAGATGCCTGAAAAGATCGCCATGCTGGAACGGGGCGAGGTTCCAATCTATGAGCCCGGGCTTGAGGCGGTTCTCTCCCGAAATGTCGCCGCAGGGCGATTGCATTTCACAACCGACCTGATCTCGTCCGTCGATGGCGCCGATGCGGTGTTTATTGCCGTCGGCACTCCGACCCGGCGCGGCGACGGGCATGCGGACCTGACTTATGTTATGGCCGCTGCCGGGGATGTTGCCAAAGCGCTGACCGGCTATACGGTTGTGGTGACCAAATCGACTGTGCCCGTCGGCACCAATCGCAAGTTGGCCGAGACGATCCGTGCAACCAAACCACAGGCTGAATTCGACGTAGCCTCGAACCCCGAATTTCTGCGCGAAGGCGCCGCTATCGACGACTTCATGAAACCCGACCGTGTTGTGATCGGCGTCGAGAGTGATCGGGCCAAAGCGGTGATGGGCGAGGTTTATCGCCCGCTCTATTTGCGCGATTTTCCGATTATCTACACCGACTTGGAATCTGCCGAGATGATCAAATACGCGGCTAACGCGTTTCTGGCGACCAAGATCAGCTTCATCAACGAGATCGCCGCTTTGTGTGAACGGGTCGGTGCGGATGTCAAATCTGTGGCCAAGGGCATGGGGCTTGACGGGAGGATCGGCAACAAGTTCCTCCACGCGGGGCCCGGCTATGGTGGCTCATGCTTTCCGAAGGATACTGCGGCTCTGACGCGGATAGGTCAGGAGCACGGCGTGCCTCAGCGCATTGTTGAAGCAGTGATCGCGGTCAACGACGCGACCAAGCAGCGAATGATCGACAAGATCGTCGACCTGTGTGGTGGCACGGTCAACGGCAAGATCATCGCCGTTCTAGGGGCAACCTTCAAACCCGAAACTGACGATATGCGCGACGCCCCGTCGCTGACTGTGATCCCGGCTCTGGTAGGAACAGGCGCGAAGGTGCGGATCGTCGATCCGAAGGGTCGCAAGGAAGGTGAGGCTTTGCTGCCCGGCGTCGAGTGGATCAAGGATCCGTATGTCGCCAGCACCGGCGCTGACGCAGTCGTAATCCTCACCGAATGGAACGAATTCCGTGCGCTGGATCTGAAGAGGCTCTCGGCGGGTATGGCTCAGCGGCTCATGGCCGACCTGCGCAATATTTATGACGCAAAGACGGCTCTCGACGCCGGGTTCAAGGTTTATAAGGGGGTGGGACGATGAGAACAGCATTTATACTTGGCGCAGGAGGGTTCATCGGGTTTCACTTGGCCGAATTGCTGCTTCAGGAAGGCTGGAGCGTCGCTAGCTTTGACGGCATGACCGACTATTTGGACGTCCGCCTCAAGGAGCGCCGGACTGAGACCCTGCGGCAGCATCCGGGATTCACCTTCACGCAGGCGATGCTCGAGAACAACGCGGCCGTGCAACGCGCGGTGGCGGCTACAGCGCCGGATGTCATCGTTCACCTGGCCGGACAGGCCGGCGTCAGCTATTCCCTCGAGAACCCGCGATCCTACCTCAACGCGAATACCGGCGTAGCCTTACGACATAACATTTGAGGTTGTCCTCGCCTGACGCGGACCCACGACACCGAAACAGTCCGCCGAAGACCCCGAAAGTGGTTAAGAAGCGATGCTAAGAGAATACTCTGAACCTCGTACCTATTTATTTGTCCGATCATAGGAGCACATGAAATAATGAGCAAGAGAAAGATTCTTGTTACCGGCGCCGACGGTTTCATTGGCTCGCACCTGACCGAGGCGCTGGTGCGCGCGGGATACGAGACACGCGCCTTTGTGATGTACAACTCGCTGAACTCCTGGGGCTGGCTGGACCGCCCCGCCGAGGACGTGAAAGGCCATTTCGAAGTGGTGGCGGGAGACATCCGCGATCCGCACGGCGTAGCCAACGCAATCGAAGGGTGTGACGCAGTGTTGCACCTGGCGGCGCTGATCGCCATTCCCTTCAGCTACCACTCTCCTGACAGCTACGTGGCGACCAACGTCACCGGCACGCTGAACGTCCTGCAGGCGGCGCGCCGGCTGGGCACCGAGCGGGTGATCTCCACCTCGACCTCGGAAACGTATGGCACGGCGCAATTCGTGCCAATCACCGAGGAACACCCGGTCAATGGGCAGTCGCCCTACGCCGCCACAAAGGTGGCCGCGGACCAGCTTGCGCTGTCCTTCCAGAAGAGCTTCGGCACGCCTGTGGCGGTGCTACGCCCGTTCAACACCTATGGGCCCCGCCAGTCCGCCCGCGCGGTAATCCCGACTATCATCAGCCAGATCGCCTCCGGAGAGCGCAAGATCAAACTCGGCGCGCTCAGCCCAACGCGCGACTTCACATTCGTGCACGACACAGCGCAAGGTTTCATCAAGGCGATGGAATGCGACGCTTGCGTTGGCGAGGCCACTAATATCGGATCCGATTTCGAGATTTCCATCAAAGACACGGTGGCGCTAATCGCGGAGGTCATGGGCGTCGAGATCGAGATCGTGTCCGACGAGGAACGTTTTCGCCCCACCGACAGCGAGGTGGAACGTCTCTACGCCGGTGTTGACAAGGCGCGTCGCCTGTTTGGTTGGGCGCCTGAGCACGGTGGCCGTGACGGGTTCGCTAGGGGCATCGCCAAGACTGCTGAATGGTTCCAGGACCCAACAAACCTTTCGGCTTACAAGAGTGGTCAATACAACGTCTGATGGAAGCTCAGAGCGCTTGGTCCGGGCTTGGAGGTGACATGGATTTCTCAAAAGACCTAGTACAGCGTATCCGGGGCGTAATCGGCACGGAAGAAACCTTCGTGCCGCTGCATGTGCCGGAGTTCCACGGCCGCGAGCGCGAGTTACTGCTCGACTGCATCGACACCGGCTGGGTCTCTTCGGTGGGGTCCTATGTGGATGCCTTCGAGGCGGAGGTGGCGCGGCTGTCGGGTTGTACATACGGCGTGGTGGTGGCCAATGGCACCGCAGCGTTGCAGATCGCGCTGATCGTGGCGGGCGTGCAAGCCGGCGATGAGGTGCTGGTGCCCGCACTGAATTTCGTCGCCACGGCGAATGCCACCAGCCATGTGGGTGCGGTGTCGCATTTCGTCGACAGCGCCTACGACACGCTGGGCATCTGCCCCGTGCGGCTCCGCGCGCATCTGGAACAGGTGGCCGAGGTGCGCGATGGCGCGACCTGGAACCACCAGACCGGCCGGCGCATTGCCGCCGTGGTGCCAATGCATGTCTTCGGCTGCCCGGTTGACATGGATGGGCTGGACACGGTGGTGGCCGACTGGCCCATGGTGGTGGTCGAGGACGCCGCCGAGAGCCTTGGTAGTCGGTACAAGGGACGGCTGTGTGGCAGCCTCGGCAACGTGGCTGCGGTCAGCTTCAACGGCAACAAGATTGTCACCACCGGCGGTGGCGGTGCAATCGTGACGAATGATGCGGCGCTGGCCAAACGGGCAAAGCATCTTACGACCACCGCGAAACTGCCGCACAAGTGGGCGTTCCTGCATGATGAGGTAGGCTACAATTACCGGATGCCGAACCTCAACGCGGCGCTGGGAGTCGCACAGTTGGAACAGCTGGACAGGCGCCTCGCGCAGAAACAAAGCCTGGTCGATGCCTATGAAAGGGCGTTTCACGGGTTGAACGGGGTGCAGCTGTTCCATGCCCCTGAAGGATCAGTGTCGAACAACTGGCTGGTGACGCTGGTGCTGGACCTGGGCCACGCGCAGGACCGCGACCACGTGTTGCAGGTTCTCAACGATGCTGGGATCATGACCCGGCCGATCTGGACCCTGATGCACCGCCTGCCGATGTATGCGCAGAACCCGCGCGCCGACCTGTCCCAGGCCGAGGACCTCGAAGCGCGGGTACTGAACATCCCGTCGTCGGCCTACCTCGGCACGCGCGGGGGAGCTGCTGAATGAAGGTGCTGGCCGTCTCGGGCACACGCGCCGACTGGGGGCTTCTCCAGCCCGTGCTGGCGCTGCTGCGGGACGATGCGCGCTTCGCGATGGAGATCCTGGTGACCGGGCAGCACCTGATGGCGTGCAGTATGTCTGTCGCGGCGATCGAGGCGGCGGGGTTCGCTGTCAGCCACCGTGTCGACATGGGGCTGGCCGAGGGCGACAGCGACCAGGCGCTTTGTGCCGCGACGGGGCGGGCCGTGGCCGGGGTCGGCGCCGTGCTGGCCGAGGCCAGGCCCGACCTGATGCTGGTGCTGGGCGACCGCTACGAGATCCTCGGCGCGGTGACGGCGGCGCTGCTGTCCAAGGTGCCGGTGGCGCATATCGCGGGCGGCGACGTGACCGAGGGCGCCTTCGACGATTCCATCCGCCACGCCATGACCAAGATGTCGGCGCTGCATTTCACCACCACCGCAGAGGCCGCGACCCGCGTCCGCCAGATGGGTGAGGCCCCTGGCCGCGTCTTTGTCACCGGCAGCCCGGGGATAGACCAGGTGCTGGCAGTTCCGCGCCTCGACAGGGCCGCTTTCTTCGCCGGTGTCGGGCTGGAGCCGCGAGCGCGCAATTTCGTCATCACGTTGCACCCGGCGACGCTGTCAGCGGACAATGCCGCCATGGCGCGGGCCATGCTGGACGCGCTCGACGCCTTTCCCGAGGCCGGGCTGATCTTTACCGGGTCGAACGCCGATCCCGGCGCGGCGGAACTGGACAAGATCATCCGCGCCTGGGTGGCGACCCATGACAATGCCGTCTTTCACGCCTCGCTGGGCTCGGCGCGCTATTTCTCGGCGCTCACGCATTGCGACCTCGTGTTGGGCAATTCGTCGAGCGGGCTTTACGAGGCGCCGAGCTTCGGCATCGCCACCGTCAATATCGGCGACCGGCAGGCGCGGCGGGTGCGCGCGACCTCGGTCATCGACTGCGCGCCCGAGGCTGGGGCCATTCGAGCCGCAATGGAGACTGCCTTGGCGGGCGACTGGGCCGGCACCGTGAACCCCTACGGCGACGGGCAGGCCGCACTGCGCATCCTGTCCCATCTCGCCGCCGTCACCGATCCGGCGGCGCTCATCCGCAAATCCTTCGAGGACCTCGACCATGGCTGACACCAAGACACTGATCATTGCCGAAGCGGGCGTGAACCATAACGGCGACTTGGCCATAGCGCTGGAGCTGGTGGACAAGGCCGCCGAGGCCGGCGCGGATTACGTCAAGTTCCAGACCTTCAAGGCGACGAAACTGGCCTCTGCCAGCGCGAAGAAGGCCAGCTACCAGGCCCGCACCACCGACGGCGCCGAATGCCAGCTGGCCATGCTGCAGCGGCTGGAACTGTCGCTGGAGGATCACCAGGCGATCATGGCGCGCTGCGCCGAGATGGGCGTGCGCTTCCTGTCGACCCCCTTCGACATGGACAGCCTCGCGCTGCTGACCGAGACCTTTGCCCTGCCCGAGATCAAGCTCGGCTCGGGCGAGCTGACCAATGCGCCGCTTTTACTGGCCGCCGGGCGGTCCGGGGTCAGGATCATCCTCTCGACCGGCATGGGCAGCCTGGCAGAGGTCGAGGAGGCGCTTGGCGTGCTGGCCTTTGCCATGTGCCGCGAGGGCCAGCCGCAGGGCCGCGCCGATTTTGCCCAGGTCCTGCTCGATCCCGCCGTTTGGCCGGTGCTGGCGGAGCGGGTAACGCTGCTGCATTGCACCACGGAATACCCGGCGGCGGTGGAGGACACTAACCTGCACGCGATGGAGACCCTGCGCCGCGCCTTCGGAGTCAAGGTCGGCTATTCCGACCATACCGTGGGCGAGGCCGTCGGCCTGGCCGCTGTGTCGCTTGGGGCCTGCGTGCTAGAGAAGCATTTCACGCTGGACCGCACCCTGCCCGGCCCGGATCATGCCGCCTCGCTGGAGCCGGGGGAGCTGACACAGCTCATCTGCGGCGTGCGGGCGGTGGAACAGGCGCTGGGAACCGGGATCAAGCAGCCGGGCGCCGCCGAGGTGGCCAACCGCGCCGTGGCGCGCAAAAGCCTGCTGGCGGCGCGCGATCTGCCCGAGGGGCACGTGCTGGCGCTGGACGATATCGCTGTGAAACGCCCCGGCGACGGGATATCCCCCATGGCGCTGTGGGATGCCATCGGGCGCCCCCTTGAAAGCGCTGCGACGCAGGATGAGGTGATCAATGTCAAGACTTAGACTTGCCTACTTCGGTGATGGCCCGTGGTCACACGAAGCACTCGTCACGCTGGCCGCACGACAGGACGATTTCGAGATCGTCTTCGTCACGCCACGGTTCGACTATCAGGATCCCGAATTGTGCCGCCTCGCGCGAGAGCGCGGGTTGGCCGTCCGCCTGTTCGAGAACGTCAATTCCGCCGACGCGCTCGAGGAAATCCGGGCCTGCGAAATCGATGTCGTCGTCTCGATGTCGTTCAACCAGATCCTCCGAGCGCCCTTCCTTGCTTTGCCTCGTCTGGGGACGGTCAATTGTCATGCCGGAGCCCTGCCGCGATACCGTGGCCGGAATATTCTGAACTGGGCCCTGATCAACGGGGAGACGGAGTTCGGCGTCACCGCGCATTTCGTGGATACCGGAATCGATACCGGCGATATCCTGCACCAGGAGATGGTGCCGATCCGCGAAGGCGCAAAATACGGCGATCTTCTGGAACTGGCTTACGGGGCCTGTCCGCATGTGCTTATCGCCGCGCTCGACAAGTTGCACGACGGAACGGCATCCCCCCAGCCACAGGCGGAGCTGGGCGCCGGTTTCTATTGCGGACGGCGCGGCCCGGGTGATGAGTGGATCGACTGGTCCTGGAGCGCTGAACGAATCGTTAACTTTGTCCGCGCGATTGCGCCACCGGGTCCCGGGGCGGTCACGGCGCTCGGCGGTAAGTTGGTCGAAGTGCACGATGCGTCTTTTGATCCTGCCAGCCCGTCGTACCTCTGCACCGAAGGCGAAGTCGTGGGGCGCGACGAATCCGGCGTCTGGGTGAAGGCCTCCGACCGTGTCGTTCGGCTAGAGCGCTGCCGAAAAGTGGGCGATGAGGCGAGCTTTGTTCCCCGCTGGCGGATCGGCACCCGCTTCACTAACAAACTGGAGTATCGTCTCGCCCAGCTGGAAGCGGCAGGGGACTCCGCGACATGGTGATCGACCTGAAGAAGATGACCGTGCAGGGTGACGCCTCGCTGTGCCGGGTCATGGAAGTCATCGACAGCGGCGCGTGTCAGATCGCCCTGGTGACCGACGAGAGCGGCGTGCTGGTCGCCACGGTCACCGATGGCGACGTGCGGCGCGGCTTGCTCAAGGGGCTGGGCATGGACGCGCCCGTCTACGAGATCATGCACCGTAACCCGACGACGCTGCTCAAGGGGGCCAGCGCCGCCTCGGCTCAGCGGCTGATGCGGGAACGCGGCCTGAACCACATCCCCGTTGTCGATGCCGGGGGCAAGTTGGTGGCGTTGGCGGTGCGCGAGGGCATGACCGGCGTCGAGCCGCGTCCGACCAGGGTGATCCTGATGGCGGGGGGCCTGGGGACGCGCCTGCGCCCGCTGACCGAGACCGTGCCCAAGCCGATGATCCCGGTGGGCGACAAGCCGCTGCTGGAGCGCATCGTGACGCGCTTCCAGGACCAGGGCTTCAGCCGGTTCACCCTGTCGCTGAACTACCTCGGCCACGTGATCCGCGACCATTTCGGCGACGGGACGGCGCTGGGGGTCGAGATCGACTACGTCGAGGAGACCAGGCGCATGGGCACCGCCGGCGCGCTGTCGCTTATGCCTGCGCCTCCCGACGAAGCCTTCGTGGTGATGAACGGCGACATCCTGACCACCACCTCGTTTGGCGCGATGATGGATTTCCATGGCGAAACAGGCTCGGCGGTAACGATTTGCGCCCGCGAGTTCAACATGCAGGTGCCTTACGGCGTGCTGAACACCGAGGGCACCGCGCTGGTCTCAATGCAGGAAAAGCCTGTGCACAAGCACCTTGTGAACGCCGGGATCTACGCGCTCTCGCCGCTAGTCTTCGAGTATATGCGAGAGGGCGAGCCGCTCGACATGCCCGGCCTGATCGACCAGGTGAAGGAGGCGGGTCACAAGGTGTCGGTCTTCCCGGTCAGGGAATACTGGATGGACATCGGCCGCATTGAAGACCTGGACCGCGCCCGCGCGGAATACGAAACGGTGTTTGGCAAATGAGCGATCTTCTAGCGGTGATACTGGCGCGCGGCGGATCCAAGGGCATACCGCGCAAGAACGTCCAATTGTTGGGAGGTCTGCCGCTTATAGCCTGGACAGTGCGGGCGGCGTTGGATGCGAACTGTATCACTCGCGTTATTGTATCAACCGACGATGACGAGATCGCAGAAGCAGCGCGCGACGCCGGTGCCGAGGTACCATTTAGGCGTCCCAGCGAACTGGCCTCGGACACGGCGACCTCGGTCGACGTGATGGCGCACGCTCTGAACGCAGTGCCGGGGTTCGAGCGGGCCGTGCTGTTGCAGCCGACCTCTCCCTTCCGCACGGCGGCTGATCTCGATGCCGGTTTCGCGCTCTGGCAGGGCAGCACCGGCGCGGGCGGCTGCGTCTCGGTCTGCGAGGCCGCTGAATCGCCCTGGCTGATGTACAGTAGCGATGCCGCCGGGCAGCTGAAACGGCTCCTGCCGGTGCCGCCCGCGGGCCTGCGCCGACAGGATCTGCCCAAGGCGCTGGTGTTGAACGGGGCGTTCTACTTCATCGACGTGGCGCGATTCCGGGCCGAGGTCCGGCTGGTCTTCGACGATGGCCTGGGTTTCGAGATGCCGATGGAGCGCTCACGCGATATCGACACGCCAGATGATTTCGAAGCCGTCGAGCGTCAGCTGGCGGCCTGGGGCGGCAGCGTTCCGGAGACTCGCGCATGAAGACGCTGCGCTTTCTCGACCGACTGGAACTGACTGGTCTTATTACGCCGGCGTCGGTCATCGTCACCATGTTTACGGTCCCCGTTGGTACCAATGCTAGCGTGAATGACCACCGGCTGACGCCGGAGGCATCATTTGATGAAATGTAATTCCAGATCGTCCTTAATGACGTCGTCAGTCACGTTGCCGGAAGTCGTTGAGAAATACCCACGCTCCCAAAAGCGCCTTCCCCGGAAACGTTTACGCAGGTCGGGGAGTTCCATCTGGAACCGGCGGGATGGGCGTCCCTTGATGCGCTGCATGACATCGGACAGAGACAGCTCGGGCGGGATCGAAAGGAACATCGTGGGCATGGTGGAAGCGCTGCTCAAGCAGTTTGACGGCTATCCGGCGCGCCAGGGCTATATCGCGTGGGGCGGACAAGTTCTGGGCAGCTCCATCGTGCCGGTGCAGAAGAACAACAATATGCGGGACGAGAAAGATGTGATCAAGAACGGCAAGGTACCCAATAGTTCTATTGAGAAAACTGCAAGTCAACTTTTGGCGTCCTATGGGGGATGAGATGCCAAGTTCATTGCCGAGGTGGCCCACGCGGCGTACGTCTGAACGCCACCAGATGAATTCGCTCTATGACAGGGCGCTCGAGGCCGAGGCTCAAATAGTCACGTTTCACACCTGGCACCGGAGAGCCGTGCGCAACGTCACCTGGCTTCCCCATGCCTGGCACGTTCACGAGTCGTTGATCGCTAGGTTGCCCATGCTGTCCTGGCTGGCGCCAATTGGCTTCATTATGTGGGTCTTTCTAATCCTGCCCATGTTTGCGTTACGCGAGGCATGGCAATTGGGCCAAGCCCGCCGGCGAGCGCCGCCCGAACCTCTAATGTCGGGACGCTCTGTTTACTTGGGGACATCTATTTCGGACATGCTTCCAGCGGTCGCCAAAAGCGTGCCTGTTCCTGATGTCTACTTGGCCCTGCCTTGGCGCACACTTCCTCAAAATCTGCCATTCCAGATGAAGGTGATGGATTTGGCGGGGCATGTGCAGGCGCGAGATGTTAGGGTTGCGCTGGCAACAGCCTGGACATCCACACTTCGTCATTGTCTGACCCCCGCAAAACAGCATCTGGTACTATATGGTTATATGGGGTTTCGTTGGCACCTAGTTTACCTGGTCCTCAAGCGTATTGCGCCTGCGGAACTCTGGATCTCCAATCACTATGATCGGTGGGCCATACTGGTCGATGGCATAGGGGTGGCTTGCAAGACCATGGTGCAGCACGGACAGCTGAAAATGCAAAGCAAGGCCGAGCGTATAACTGTCGGATTTAAGCCCGACCCCAAGCTGAAAGGCCACTGGCGGCTTTTGCATTTCACACCGAATGCACTGTCTGAGTTCACTGATTTTGTTTTCAACTCTCCGCCGTACGAACAGATTTCCTTTGCCCCAGAGTTCGAGGTCTTTGACACGGAGACAGATAAGCCGGTTGTGTTGATGGTGGGTTCGCCGCATATTCAACGCGACCAGATGGCGGAACTGAAAGCTCTGCGACAGGCGTTTGGGTCGCGGTTTGTCTTGTATTACCGCCCACATCCACGGGCCGGCACACGGAGCATCGACGCGACCCTCCAAGATGTCAACGCGACGGTCGTGCCACGTCGACTGCCGCGCGGGGCACTTTGTATAACTTATCCCTCGACGTTGAATGATTCTCTAGAGCGCCTTGGAATCGCGCCTCTTTTCGATTTTGATTACAGCTTAACTGAGGAGGTTATTGTGACACGAAAAGCACTGCATGAGCATCTTGCCGAGAGTCTAGGCCGGAAACCTCAGGAACGATGTGAATGTGCGGAATAGCTGGTATCGTCGAGCCTAGGGGCCGAGCCGGACTAGAAGGGCGCTGGGAGGCTGCCGCCGCGCGCATGTCGCACCGGGGCCCGGACGCAACCCATTATCTCATCCGCGAAATTGGTCCAAACCAGATCCTTTTGGGTCATCTCCGCCTGGCAATCGTCGATTTGACCCCGGGATCTGATCAGCCAATGGTGCGGGACCGGACTGATATGGTCTTTAATGGAGAGATCTATGATTTCCGACATTGGCGAACGAAGCTAGAGACACAAGGCCAAGTCTTTGAGACAACTGGCGATAGCGAGGTTCTTCTGAATGCGTTTCGCAGACAGGGGAGCGATTGCTTCCAGAACTTCGATGGCATGTGGGGCCTCGCGATCTTGGATAGGGGCCGCAACCGGCTGACACTCAGCCGAGATTTCTTTGGCGAAAAGCCGATCTATTACCTTAATGATGAAGGCCGGTTCGCCTTCGCCTCGGATGCGATTGCCCTTTGCCGACTCGACGGTACCGCGCGCGCCCTAGATCCTGCGTTCCTGCGCCACTTTATCCTGTCCGGCTATGCGCCCCCAGGCTGCAGCGTTTTCGAAGGCATCAAACGGCTAGAGCCGCGTCAGACCCTTACTCTTGATCTTGACACGATGGCGCTATCGGTCGACGATCAGACACCCCTGTTTCACGCACCGGTCTTTAGTGCCGATGCGCCCTTTTCGATGGATCAGTTTCATGCGCTCTTTGTCAAGGCTCTAGAAACCCGGCTTTTGGCCGATGTGCCGGTGGGTCTGATGCTGTCCGGAGGCATCGACAGCAGTTATGTCGCGGCTGTAGCGCGGCAGGACCTGGACAAACGCTTGCACTGTCTGACTGTCCGGTACGGCCAAGGCAGCGACGTGGAAACAGATCGTGCGCGCCATGTGACCGAGACGCTTGGGCTACCCCATCACATCGTTGAGGTGGCAGAAGCGGAGTTTGAAACTCTGGTCGAAGACGCCATTCCGTCAATGGATGAACCGATCTCTGATGTGGCCTATCCTCTTTTGCTGCGCGTCGTTGGGGCGACTCCGCAAGAGACTCGGGTGCTGTTGACCGGGGATGGCGCGGATGAGCTGTTCTTGTCTTATGCTGGATACCGGAAATACCTGCAGCACTTGGGGCAGCCCTCTGGTGGCATGGGGCGATTGGGGCCTCTGGTCGCTGGCACTGTTTGTCGGGGACCAGAGCTTTTGCGGCGAATCTGGCGGCGGGCTGCTCCGTCACTTTTGCCGATGAGCGCAGCAGAAATGCTATTTGTCGACATTGCGCTTGAATCCGGGGACTGGAAACGCGCACGATTAGGTGATCCGGGCTACAATGCCGAGGAGCAGGCGACGCTACTTTATGAACATGCCTATACCAATTCCCTGGCTGAGTATCTTCTGGTCAAATCCGACCGCGCCTCCATGTGGCATTCCAAAGAGTTCCGAACACCGTATTTGAACCGCACCCTGTTGAACTATGTCGGCAGCTGTTCCTTCGAGAGCCTTCCGCGTGGCAGAAAGACACCGTTGGTGGCGCGTTTGAACCAGATGCTGGGCCAGGATTTGGGCTTTAGCAAGCGTGGGATGTTTGCCCAGGGAGAGCGGACCTTTAATCACCTTGCGTTGCCAAATCTTTCGCCCTTTGACCTGCCACGGCCGCGCTCCATGCAGGAACGGTATCGGCATTTGGTTCTGGGCAGGTGGATTGAACACCATTGTCCGGGCCAGCTTGGCTGATATGGCCGGTTTGCGCTCCAACCTCGGGTTCAACCTGGTCAATCAACTTTTACTGATCGCGTTCCCGTTGTTTTTGAACATTTACCTGGTCCGGGTGCTGCATCTGGAAGACTTGGGTAAGTGGTACCTTGTGAATTCGGCCGCCGCCCTGGTGCAGTTGTTGATCACCGCGCCTCATTTCTGGCTGGTTCGGAAATTGAGCGGCGGCGAGGGTGATCCGCAACGTACGGTTGCTGCCGGAATGACTACTTATCTTGGGCTCTTGCTAGCCGTCGCCCCGCTTTACGGGGCCTATGTACTTTGGATCGCGCCTGAGGCCAGCTTTGTCGCTGTGCTGGTCTTTGCCCAGCTGCTCATGAGTACCCTAGCCTGCGAATATTATTTCCACGCCTATCAGCAACAGCGTTTCCTGATGATCCGGCGGTTGGTGACCCGCAGCGTTCTGGCGGTGTTATTGCTGATCTTCGTACGCGATCCGACAGATTTCCACCTGTTTGTTGTCTTGACAACTGCCATGTTTATTCTCGAGCACCTGATCAACCTTGGCGCGGTGCTCCAACGGCTTGGGCTGGCTCGCCCAGACCGATCTACACTTCGGGCGGTTGCTGGCTCGGTTCGCCAGATGCTGCCCTTCAACGCAACCCACAATACCTTGCCGCATATTGTTCTGTTGGCCGCGCCGTGGGTTTTCGACCTAGAAACGGTAGCGATCCTGACGATCCTGGTGAGGCTGGTGAATATGGCAACCACATTGGTGACCTCGAGCATCAATGTCATATTTCCCTTTCTCAACACCAAGGCGGGGGCCGTGGATATCAAAAAGCGCCTCGGTAGAATGACTGGTTTGGTGGCGGTAGCAATTGGCCTGATTGGGTTTCTTTTGCACGAGCCAGTGGCGTGGATTTTTCTAGACAGAGCCTTAACACTAGAGCAGGTACAGGGGTTCGGATTCCTTTGTGCCTATATTCCCATTCACGCGGTCTACAACTACCTCGCCTTTAGTAACTTTGTTGCTCAATCTAAGACTTATGTCGTAACCCTGTGCAATCTGTTCATCCAAGGATGCTTTGGCGCAGCCGCCATGGTGTTTCCAGCAAGTTTTGCTCTCTATGCCGCGACCATGACCATCTGTGCTGGTTTGGGTCTCATGTGCCTTTGGGTGCTTCATTTCCAACTACGGGAAGACCGTTGATGATCCTTTACCTTTCAGACACACTTGCATCAAAACGCAATGGCGGCGTGTCCCTATCGGGTGTGGATTTTCTGCAGCTTCTGCGGCTTCACTATGCGGATATCGCGGTTTTGACAACCGATACTGTACCAGACGCAGATCGTGTAGCCACAGATCTTGCGGGCTATCCTTTGCATCCCTTGCGCGACGTTCGACGTCTGGCAAGGGTCTATCGCCCGCGGCGCTCTCTGCGTAGCTTAGCGCGGTTTGTGCAGGTCCAGCTGCAAAACCTCGGCGCGCGCCAAAGCATTGACTTAAGACACGATTATCAGCCTGATCGTCCCAACATCCTTTTTGTGAATTCCTGGTCGGATCTCTATCTAGCTGGGCGGATCAAGGGCGATCCCCGGTTCAAAACGGCTTGTATCGTACGCGGCAACCCGGAGTCCTTTGTCTGGCAAAGCACGGAATCTGACAAGACGGCCGCGGTGGATCAAGCCGGCGCTTTCCTTCGACAATTCGATTTTCTGATATTTGTCTCCAGCATCGGGCGAGACCGGTGGCAACGCTATCTCGGAGAGTCGAACCGGTCTTATTACCTGCCCAACTCAATCGACGAATCCAGCGTGGGCACCTTGTTGGAAAAGGATCCTAAGGCCGTTGCCGTCGATCTTGGGTTGGCCAAAGATATGACCCATCTGGTCGCCGTGGGCTCAGTGCAGACGCGCAAAGGTCAGGATACGCTCATCGACACCGCCCGAGCATTGCGAGCCAAAGGGCATAGCCGGTTTCAAATCCATGTGGTCGGCGTGGTGTCACAACCGTTTCGCGGGCCAGAAATTGTCCGGCAGCTGCAATCGTCGGATGTTTCGGAACACTTCATCCTACATGGCCACCGCGAGGATGCGCTTCATTTCATGCATGCCGCTGATATCTGTATCTTCCCCAGCCGGGCCGAGGCGTTTCCGCGTACAATTGCTGAATACATGGCCCTTGGAAAACCAATCGTGTCAACGGATGTCTCGGGCGTTCCCGAAATGATCAAAGATGGAGAGAATGGGCTGCTTTGCGGTATTGATGAGGGCGCGATTATGGGCGAGAAAATCGCGGATCTTCTCAACGCGCCTGCCTTAGCAGCAACGCTAGGCGCCAACGCCCGCCAAACCTATGAGTCCAAATTTTCAAAACGCTCTCAAGCAGAGCGCGCCGGTGAAATCTTTAGCGATATCGACGTTCATCTCGGGAATATGTAGGACAGCAGCATGAATAGCTTTTCAGGACATTTTGCTGGACAGAGCCAACAAATGCTCGCGCGTTCAACCCATGCGACACTCTGCATGGCTTGCGTTGCTGTAGGCGCAGCTCTGTATTATTCGCCGTTTCTAAGCATAGGCGTCGCAGCGTTCTATTCCTTTTTTTCGGCTATTGTGTGTCTGGCAGCCGCCGCGAGCATATCAAACAAAGAACAATCCTGGCTGTTTTGGTTCACTGTAACATATTTCCTCTTTTATCAATTCGGCACTATCGCTGGCACCTTACTGGGTGGCTTCGATGAATCTTTTGTGAATCACCGCACCAATTTTTCCAACGACATTACAGACGATGCGATAGCCCGTTCCTACGTCGTTTCGGGGGCCTGCATTGCATTGATCTGGCTCTTCGCCGGCTACTTTCACATCCATCCGCCCAAGAGAGAAATTCCCTTTCACAAGCCTATGTATCAGTTAGGATTAATCCTACTAACTTTGAGCACACCAATTATCCTATATAGCCTCATAGAGCAGATAAATTTGATCCGTCAGCAGGGATATGCCTTTCTCTATACATCCGGTTTTCAGGACCAGCGCTCGAGCATTCCCGGGCTGTCGATAATTAGTAACATCAATACCCTAAGCTTTCTGATGATCTTCGCATCCATGCCCTCCAGAAAGAGGTTCTTTTATACAGCAGGGCTTTTCTTACTCATATCGTTTACTGACTCGCTGAAAGGTGCCCGCTCGGCACTGATCATCCCCTGGATTTTTATTATATGGCATGCGTCAATTTACTATGGTTTTCGGCTGCGGCTTAGGCGTTCTATTCTGTACACCATAGCTGTGTTCGCCATCTTGTTCTATGGGCAGATCACCCGGGGTGAAGAGGGCGACATTGGCATGTATCTTCTTGAGCGATTTATAACGATTGATATGAGTAAAGCCCAGCATACCCTTGCTGTGGTGTTAGATAACTACGATAACGTGGAAGTGCGTTCTATTTTTGCCTTCGAGCCTTTGGTATTCCCAGTCCAATTTTTGCAGCACGGTTCGGCCGTTGTTGGCCAATCGGAAACAACGGCCATACTTCGTGGAGATCTTAATCACACTTTTTCGAGTTATTTGAATTATGGTGCTTACATCAGCGGCGCAGGGTTGGGTTCTGCTTTCGCGGCCGAAGCTTTTCAATTTGGATTCACCTCCATGCTTCTATTTATTCCCATCTGGTATATATTTTTTAGAAGCTTTTTATCTGGTAGGCTCGGTGCATATCGGATCTTACTCTTGATTCAGCCTATAATCTTTATGCATGTTGTTTTCTCTCCCCGAGGAACAATTTTCCCTGCCACATGGCCAGTTTTGAAAATATTGATCATGTATTTGGCGATCATAGTCCTGGTCCAGATTCTGCCAAAAAAGCCATTGGCGCCCCGAAAAGTATAAAAATTCACCACTCAGGTGGCCAATTTGGCGCGAAAATCACGGGCAACACAGTTTCTCCGGTCCCAAGCCACCGTCAATCAGAAACCTTGGCGAATCCGAGGAAGTCGGTCAGAAGTTCCATAATTCGACAGCTGAGAGGAAAGAATGATGGCAGAAAATAAGTGCGTTAAGCCAAAACGAGTTCTGATCACTGGCGGCACCGGCTCGTTTGGCAAAACCATGCTTCGAGATCTACTTGATGACGGCATTCAAGAAGTCCGTATCTTTTCGCGTGACGAGGAAAAGCAAGACGCGCTCAGAAACGAGCTGCGAGATGACCGGGTTCGCTACTACATCGGGGATGTACGAGACCGGGGTGCTGTTGATCGTGCCGTTCAAGGCGTGGATGCGATTTTTCATGCGGCCGCACTCAAGCAGGTTCCCAGCTGTGAGTTCTTTCCGCATGAGGCTGTGTTGACCAACGTCGTCGGGTCGGAAAACGTTGTTCGCTCAGCGATCGCGTCGAAGGTTCGGAGCGTTGTGTGTCTCTCGACCGACAAGGCCGTATTCCCTGTTAACGCCATGGGGATGACAAAAGCGCTGATGGAAAAGACGGCTCAGGCCGCGGCGAGAACCCTGGGCCCGGATGGCGACACCATCATTTCGGCCGTTCGCTATGGCAACGTCATGTACTCGCGTGGATCGGCCATTCCACTTTTCGTACGCCAAATCAAATCAGGCAAGCCAATTACCATCACGGAACCGACCATGACACGCTTCCTGATGCCGCTTCGGTATAGTGTGGCTTTGGTTCACCATGCTTTTCAGTACGCCAACCAGGGCGATCTGTTCATCAAGAAGGCCCCGGCATCTACGATTGCCGACTTGGTCACCGCCTTGAAGGAGCTGTTCAATGTCCCCGACCACCCTGTCGAGGTGATCGGCTGGCGCCACGCAGAAAAGCTCTACGAGACCCTGGCCAGCGCGCAGGAACTCGGCAGCTCAGAGGATATGGTCGACTATTATCGGATCATCCTCGACATGCGGGATCTAAACTACAAGCCTTACTTCTCTGAAGGCGAGGTCGAGACGAAACAGAACGAAGATTACCATTCGCACAATACCACGCAACTGAGTGTCGCCGGTGTGAAAGAACTCCTACTGACCCTGCCCGAGGTCCAGGCGGAACTGAACAGCTGGAACGACGCGAAATGAAACGAATTGTCATCACCGGCGCAAGAGGGCTGATCGGATGGCATGCGCATGCGCGTTTGCATGCGGCCAATTGCGCTGCGACGTTCAAGGTGGAGCCGGCACCCTTCGATATCGTTGCGCTCGACCATGCCGCTTTCGATGACGACGCGACCCTGCAGGCCGCGGTTGACGGGGCGCAGGCCGTGCTTCATTTCGCTGGCGTAAACCGCGCTCCTGACGACGTGGTCGAGGCGGCCAATCCTGCAATCGCATCCCGGTTGGCAGAGGCCTGCAAGACCGCTGGGAATAAGCCCCACATCGTTTACGCGAACTCGACGCATGCCGCGAACGACAAGCCCTATGGGCGCTCGAAGCGCATTGCGGGCGAGGTGCTGTCAAGAGTTGGAGGTGGATACACTGACATGGTGCTTCCGCATATTTTTGGCGAATGCGCGCGCCCCCGGTACAACAACGTCACCGCGACCTTCATCGAGGCGGTGATCGCGGGCGAGACGCCGGATATCAACTCCGACGGACGCGTCTCATTGTTGCATGCTGGCGCGGCGGCACAGGCGGCGCTGGACGCAGTCATCAATGGCACCGATGGCTCCTTACGGCCCAAGGCCCGTGACATTGCCGTTACCGACCTCTTCGCTCTTCTGCAGCAGTTCCATGCCGACTACCAGGCCAACATCTATCCGGATCTTGGCGATCCTTTCACAGTCGCCCTGTTCAACAGCTACCGCGCGGCCCTGTATCCGAGCGGATTTCCACGGCCACTGAAACTGAATACCGATGCCCGTGGCACATTGTTCGAAGCCGTCAAGGGGGGGGGCGGAGGTCAGGCTTTCCTGTCGACCACCCAGCCCGGTATCACGCGCGGCGATCATTTCCACCTTAACAAGGTTGAACGCTTTCTCGTTGTCCAGGGCGAGGCGACGATCCGCATCCGCAAGGTGTTGAGCGACGATGTCTGGGAATACAGAGTTTCCGGAAATGCGCCAGCTCCCGTCGACATGCCGACGCTGCACACCCACTCCATCGAGAATACTGGTGACACCGAGCTTCTGACTTTGTTCTGGACTCATGATTTGTTCGATCCGGCCAATCCGGACACGTTTGCTGATAAGGTGCTAAGATGAAACGCCTAAAGGTTATGACCATTCTCGGCACGCGGCCCGAGATTATCCGTCTGTCCCGCGTCATGGCTCGGCTCGACGATTTCACCGATCATGTCATCGTGCATACCGGACAAAACTGGGACTATGAACTGAACGAGGTGTTTTTCGAGGACCTAGGGGTGCGAAAGCCCGACCATTTCCTCGGGACCGGAGGCGGCACGCTGGGCGAGACGCTTGGAAAGATCCTATCGGAAAGTGAGAAGGTGCTGGCCGAGGAACGCCCTGATGCGGTTGTGGTTCTGGGTGACACCAATTCGGCGATTTCCGCGATCATGGCGCGGCGGATGAAGATCCCAGTCTATCACATGGAAGCGGGCAACAGGTCCTTCGACCGAAACGTCCCTGAAGAGACCAATCGCAAACTCGTGGATCACATTGCGGACTTCAACCTTGTCTATACTGAGCACGCGCGGAGGCACCTGTTGTCTGAAGGCATCCAGCATCGTCGCATCTACCTGACCGGTTCGCCGATGCGCGAGGTGCTGAATCACTATCGCGAGCGTATCGACGCCTCGGATGTGCTATCGCGTCTTGGGCTGAATGACCGTGGCTATTTCATCGTCTCGCTGCACCGCGAAGAAAACGTCGACAGTGCCGCCCGCCTTTCGGCCTTGGTTGACGCACTGAACCGCATTGCCGCGCAGTATGACATGCCAATCATCGTGTCGACCCATCCGCGCACGCGCAAACGACTGGACGCGCTGAACGATGTGGCTCTGGATGACCGTGTGCAATGGATGAAGCCGTTCGGTTTTCATGATTACAACAAGCTTCAGATGCGCGCATTCTGCGCGATCTCCGACAGCGGCACGATCGCAGAGGAAAGCTCGATGCTGGAATTCCCAGCAATCACCCCGCGCGACGCGATTGAGCGGCCCGAGGGATTAGATGTTGGCAGCCTGATCATGACAGGACTGAATTCCGACACAATCCTTGATGCAATTGCAGCCATCACGCGCGGATTTGCGCGGCGTGAATCCGAAGGGCACGCGCATCCAGTGCCTACTGATTATTGTGTCTCCAATACCGCTGAGCGGGTGGCTAATCTTATCCTAGGGACAGCAAGGCTGTCCAATAACTGGGACGGGATTAGGAAGGATTGAGGACTGTCTCGTGAAAATACTGATCACCGGCGCTTCCGGCTTTGTTGCAAGTCAAATCATCCCACATCTGCTCGGGAATGGAGCACAGCTTGTATTAATCAGCCGCGATGTGGCTGCGCTTCGTGCCCGCTATCCCAAATGCGCGAGCGGAGATTATGATGCTTGGGACAGCTTGGCAGAAGACGTAGATGCCGTCTTGCATCTGGCGGCCAAGAACAACGATGCGGATGGGAGCGCCGAGGCGTTCCATGACGTCAATATTGGCCTGTTGCGCGATGTGCTGAGAGCAACCAAGAACTCGGGTATTGCGCAATTGATCTTTGCCTCTTCGATTCATGCCCGTCCTGAAACAGCGGGCAAAAGCCATTATGCGACGTCTAAGATGGCAGCAGAGAAACTGCTGGAAGACCAGCACAACTTGGCGATCCGAATATACCAATTGGCAGCTGTCTATGGCACAGAATTGGCTGGCAATCTTGCCATCGTCACCCGGTTTCCCACACCGGTGAGGCCCGCCCTATTCAAAATACTGGGGGCACTCCGCCCGACGCTGCAAGCGCGACGGTTGGCTGATGAGATACTGAATGCCGTGAACGACCCTCGATCAGAGCGGAAAATTCTTACGGATCAACAGCGCAATAATCCGGCCTTTAATCTATGCAAACGCGGCATCGACCTGGTATTCGCGGCTACGGTAGGGCTTCTTTTCTGGTGGCTCATCGCGATTGTTTGGCTGGCGGTTAAGCTGACGTCGGAAGGGCCCGGTATTTTTGCCCAACAACGTGTCGGCCAACATGGCAAGCAGTTCATATGCTATAAATTCCGCACAATGAAGAAAGACACCGAACAGGCCGGAACACATGAATTGACTAGCACGTCAGTTACCACGATTGGAAAGTTTCTGCGCAAGGGAAAAGTCGATGAACTCCCGCAGATCATAAATATTCTAAAAGGCGACATGAGCTTGATCGGTCCTCGGCCTTGCTTACCTACGCAGATCGAGTTGATCGAGGCTCGGCGCGCGCTTGGTGTGCTTGATGTCCGCCCCGGTATCTCAGGACTGTCGCAAATACGGAATATCGACATGAGCACGCCCGAGGCGCTTGCCCAATCCGATGCCGAGTATATTGCGCTGCGCTCGCTACCACTGGAGATGAAAATCATCCTGGCAACAGCGACTGGTAGCGGTCAGGGGGACAAGATCCGTGACACATAGCAAGAACACCTATGGAGACGCCTCTCAGGCTATAAAAATTGCTTTCGTCTCCCAGTATTTTTATCCTGAACAGTTTTCTAACAACGAGATCGTCAGGCACCTAGTCCAACAAGGTCACGCTGTCGATGTGATTTGCTGTGTGCCAAATTACGGTCAGGACACATTTTTTGACGGCTATTCGAACGAAACGCGCGCTTCAGAAGAGTGGAATGGGGCGCGGGTTCACAGGGCCTGGACTGTGGCCCGGGGCAAAAGCAAGTTGCGCTTGATGCTAAACTTTCTTGCCTTCCCAGTTTTTGGAAGTCTTCGAGCGCTCTCGGCCTTCAAAGGGCAGACACCTCCGGACGTGGTGTTTGTATCCATGCCATCCCCTCTTTTGCAGGCTTTTGTCGGTCTGGTTATTAAGGCTCGATATCGTGCGCGCTGTGTCTATTGGGTGCAAGACTTATGGCCAGAGAGCTTGACCCTGACCTTGGGAATTGGCAATCCGATCTTGGTTCGTCCCCTGTCATGGATCTGTGGGTGGCTTTACCGTAGAGCCGACACAATCCTGGTTCAAAGTGAGGCCTTTATCCAGCGAATAGAGCGGTTCGGCATTCCCAGCGAGAAGATTGCCATGTTACCCAATACAGCGCCTGAAACATATATACCACTAAATCCTGAACCGAGCTGGGGCGAGACGAAGCTGATGAAAGCAGGCCTTTTCAAATTCGTTTTCGCCGGTAACATTGGAGAAAGCCAAGATCTTGAAGGAGTGATTGATGCATTCTCTAGGCTCGACAATAGGATAGATGCACATTTCTATATTATAGGGTCTGGCCGCAATTTAGAGAACGTGAAAGCACGTATGCGTGAAAAGGGGCTAGAGGAAAAGATCACATTTTTGGGACGCTATCCAGAAGAGCGCATGCCTTATTTCTTTTCCAACGCTGACGCGTTGATCGTTTCCCTTAAGGACAATGAAATATTTTCGCTGACCGTTCCCTATAAGGTGCAGTGCTATATGGCGTGCGGACGGCCCATTATTGCCATGTTAAATGGCGAAGGGGCACGCATCATCCGGCAGAGTGGCAGCGGTTTGGTGGCCCCAGCAGGACAGCCAGGAGATCTGGCCAAAGTTCTCGGGCAGTTTTGCGCTCAAAGCCCTTCACAAAGAGAGAAGTTTGGCCAAAAAGCCTATGATTGGTTTAATACCCATTACGCTAAAGAGACCGTTTATAGCGCGCTGGAGGCTGCGCTCACCCGGGATACCAGCGCCGCCGCGTCAAGCCGCTGATGAAAAACAAGATAGCGGGAAAGCTGAACAGGCTGCTGAAAAAGCCTGCCGTACGGAACGATTTCCCTCTATGCCGATGCAGGGTAAGCGACGTCGCCGTTTCTTATCTGGAATAGCCATCAAAACTTCATGCCGGGTCTTGACGATGTCGATCGCCACCAAAACAGGGGCATCTTGTGCAACAATAATCTTGGTCATCGTCGGGCTCCTTTGCGGTGTGGTTTGTGCAAAACTACTGTAGGGAACCGAGACCCGGCCATCCCAACTTCGACAGCTAAGCACGTAAGTTGGGAGAAACGCGCCGACGCCAGGCCGTTGCGACAAAATCAGGGCGCCGGTGAATAACGCGGGATTAGGGTCGAAAAAAAATCTTCAAACGCCTTCCTATGAACTACTACGACTGCGCCAAGATCGGAAGACTGCATATCTCTGATTATCATTTTGACCTGCGAATTGTCTACAAGGGACTTACGGATCTGAGACGTCTCCAAATATTAAACGGCTCAACAGTACACATCTATATGGCCCAAAACTAAACTTGCCGCTTTCTATTACAGTTTGACCGACACCATCAATCAATGGCTCTACGCTTAATATCAAACGATTAAACACTTCCTGAAGCTCAACGTTGTTGGATGGTGCCTCAAGCAGAGATGAGATGGCCGTCATTGTGAAATTGTATCGCTCCTGATGACCAATAGTACGAAATGCATTTATGGAGCCTTGTACTGTCTGAGGCATATCACCCACTGGTGCATAGCCAAGTAAGGACAACAACAGGGCAACCACGGCGGTATCAGTTTTGTTGCGGTCGCAATCAAGACGATGGTAAATTTCGCACAACTTATTAGGCAGCCGACTCATAAAATTCGATCCAAAGTCTCACTGAGGCCAGTTTAATCA
>OJBD01000038.1_pt1 | contig 35181 bp, 51 predicted proteins | sample 1590481 | NCBI WGS metagenome assembly OJBD01 (sample SAMN05416811, study PRJEB24817) | seawater metagenome | isolation source: Sea water | place: Canada:Atlantic | collected 2013-07 | reverse complement strand
ACGCTCCAAGACTTTGTAGTAGAGACAAAACCCCTGGCCATCCCAGAACAGAAGCTTGATCCGATCCCCGCGCCGCCCACGGAACGCAAATACCGCACCATTGGCTGGTTTCTGACGCAACACATCCTGCGCCAAAGCGGCCAGCCCCGCGATCCCCTTTCGCATATCCGTGACACCACACGCCAGATACACACGCACACCGGTGCCGGGACCGATCATGCGGCGTCCACCGCGCGGATCAGCACCGACAGCGCAGTTGGATCAATCGTGCTTTCAAAATGCAAACTACGGCCGCCACGCAGACGCAATTCAACCGCAACCGGTGGAGACGTTTCAGCGACCGTATCCTGCGCTATCGGAACTCCAGCCGCCACTGGCATATCCAATGGGTAGAAAAGCGCCCCGGCATCCGGTGACCACAGACCCTTCTTCTTCAGGTCGTGCCGCCAAGCGTAAATCTGCTGCCGAGTCACTTCATGGCGCTGCGCTACCTGCGTCACCGTTGCGCCGCCAACCCCGACCGACATGATGATCTCGAGCTTGTCCTCATCACGCCAGAAGCGCCGCCGCTCCATCCCAAGAATTTCACCACGCATCGATGACCCCGCATAAGACACGTCGTTAACGACGTAGTTATACACGTGTCTTAGATTATCGCCCAAGCGTCAGGCAGGCGGTGCCAATGGCGCGGTTACGCTATACCAGCCGCTACGGGCGCAACCTCACGCGTTGCAGGCCGGTCACCCATAGCGAACGCAGACGCGGCCCAGACAAGCAGCACAGCCGCAGCCACGGTCACCTTCACGGCACGCCATGCCCAGCTAGATCCGGGCTGAGAGATAAACCGCCCCACAGTTCCGGCGAGGATCAGGAAAACACCCATCGACCACCAGACGCGGGGGTTGGTATCAAGGCCGGTGAAGTAGTAGATCACCTCTGGCGCGATCAGGGCGATAAGGCCAAGGTAATTCGCCCACGCTGAATAACTGGTCAGCGCCACCTTGCGGGCATCGGTAATAAGCATATCAGCGTCCTTTCACGAGTTGAGCAACGCGCACGGATATTGGCAACGCCGAGGCGCTGGAATGGGTCATGTCGGGTTCCTTTCGGGTTACACTTGCGCCGCTTGGATTGCCGCCCACATCACAGCGTCTGGCCGTAGTCAGCGGCAATGATCGTGATGGCGGGGGAGTAGACCTGCTCAGCACATTTCTTGCCGCCCGTGGTGCCTGCCCAGTGCTGTTCGTCTGCCGAGATAACTGTGTTGCCGCCGTTGGCAATACTATCGTCCAAGCAGTCGAACCAATCGGCGAAAGTCTCGGTGTCACTCGCGGGAGGCCATGCGTCCAGATCAATGAGATATTCAAACCCAGTCGCAGAAACATCGCTCGATTTGAACAGGTACGGGTTGGCCGTTGCTACCGTGAACAGGCCGCGCAAATATTCATTGTAGGCATCACGGCGGAGGTATGACGATCCCGTTGGACCGCCGCTCCCACTCGGCCGCACAGTCTGCAAAACAGGCACAACCGATGCGGTGGGGTTGAACGCCCGTGCCGCCTCCACATCAGCCATAAAGATAGCTTTAATATCTTCCTGCGCATCCGCTGGTGGCGACAGTTGGGTGTCGTTGTTCTCGCCGCCGAGATACATCAAGATTGTCAGGGGACAGTCCAGATCACGGACGCTTTTATTCAGGACATTCCGCCGGAACCCAATGACGTTCTCGCCGTTAAAGCAGTTGCCGTTATTGTTTGTCAGGATGTTGTCACTGAAATACCTGCCGCCCTGCGAAACATTAGTGAACATCCGCTTTGGGCCTGCCATTTCGCGGGCATACCAATGGGGCGGGGTGCCCGAAAAACGCGACGTGCTGTCGCCTTCCGTCAGGACATGCAACAGCGGCTTGTCGATCTGCGCACGTCCTTGGGCTAGGTCGTCCAGCATTTCAACCATAATCGCTTCACTGTCGGCGCGGTCTGCGTTGATATTTAGGCGGGGCAACGCGATCTTGCCGGGGAAGGCGCTTGCTAAAGCGACAACGCTATCAGGTATGTTGCTTCTCACCCCGCCGATATTGAACAGACGCGGTGTCATTTCGGCGTTCATGCCGTCAGTTGCCACATCGGTATGCTCTACACCGTTGATATAGATTTCATACCGCTTGTCGGTAGCAACGGCATCACCAGGGCGCATTCTTGCCTCAGTCCCGACGCCTGACAACTGCACATCAACACGCGCCCAACCATAACCCGGCAAGATTTGGTCGCTGATTTCTTGAAGATAAGTGTTATTGTCGCCAGCATAGGCGTACATCCGTGCGGAGTATTCGAGGTTTCCGGTTGCCCCAAATTGGACAGAACCTTGCGTCACAAAGTTTTCACCGGGCTTTTCATCCATCTGGAAACCCATAGCGTACTGACCGCTGGCAACATCGGCCACATCGTCAACCTTCATATAGAACGACATATGCAGGTCGGTGATAGGCTCGCCGGTTAGATCGACGTTCATCACCCGTGCTGTTTCACTTGGTTCAAAATACCCCTCGGTGATACCAAGAGCGCCAGAGAACGCCAGCGGCGCAGCGTAGGCGTGGCCCGCCAAACGGTTCGCCCGCCATTCTTCAATGGAGGGGATACCCGCGCCTTTGGGGTAAACCTGCACACGCTCAACAATAACGCTGTGCGGGAATGTTGCTGCCGCGCCGGGGCGAACTGTGAGGTCGTAAGCCTTCGAACTACCCCACTCGGCCATATCAACCGTCACCCGCTGTAGTGTGGTGGTTAGGGTAACTTCCGTTTTTTCGCCCGCCCCTGCACTACTTGAACCGACAATGATCGGCTGCGAACCACTCGCCATACGAATATCCGCAACAACTGTGATATCGGTATCTGGCATGGACGCAAAGTCAGTGCGCTGCGCAATAAACAACTCGTCACTGGTAGAGGCAAAATCCAGTTGAACACATTCATCATGGCCCAACACATTCGGCACACCATCGGGCCAAACGAACCGAACGCCAGTAGATGAACCGTCAGCGTCAATCGCAACCCCAGACGCGGCAAGTAAGCCATTGTCAGGATCATCTTGCAGAACTTTGGCGGTTCCCAAGTTCGGGATTTTCATGCCGTCCAGCGAAAACCGAAAATCCCACTCATGGGTAGGACGGCCAACCCGTGAACGAAGCGTTTGGATCGCCGTCAACGTATTTGACCCATTCAGCCCAACGGGGGCCCAACCTTGGAAGTCAGCCGATACCCCATTGCGTCGATAGCCCGCGACAAACAACGAACCAGCCGAAGGCGTGATTGCAAAATATGCGCCATCAGATACCGCAGCGATGCCAGCGGCCACATTTGCGTACTGTGGCGCGGACGATATTGTAAAAGAAAGATACACGTTCGCCACTGAATCACGGGCCGCTTCTGCACCAGCCTGTGCGGCAAGAGCACCATCCCGAACGTCCTCGAAAGCCGTGATAATTTCCTCCGGCGTTCCAGATTGCGCTACAACCGCTGAGTCATAGATAGACCCAAGGGCGACATTGATCGCATCCTCAAGAAATTTTGCTGTCGTCGCTTTTGGGTCCGTGCCAGTTGTGGCAAGGCTGAAAATAGGTGCTGGCATGGTGCCTCCGAAATTTAGGGGTCTGTTGTGGCTGAAACGCTGGCGGTAAATGCCGATGCGCTGGCGTAGTCGCCCCGTGAGCGGGCGAAATAATAGCGAGTGACGGACGTGCCTAAGCTGCCCTCGTTAATGCTCACGATTGTGTTTTGGCTGGTGTAAATGGCAGTGCCGATCAGGCTGGCCTCGCCGCTGTCGTCTGTGTCGCTGCCGTAGATTTCGATGGCGCGGAAGTCGGGATCGTTTGGCGTGCGGAAGCTGACCGTGATTTCGCCAGCCCCGCCAACCGCTGCACCCTCAATCGGGATGTCGATCACGATATCCACAACAGGGGTAACACCCGTGATGTCCACCCAATCCGATGTCCCGTTGACGCCGATTGCGCGGACGCGGATATCGTACAACTGCCCCGGCGTGCCGCTGAGATAGCCGAACACCAGACCCGAGCCGTCGCTTACGTCCTTGCCGATCAAGCCGCCGGATTCGTAATCGCCGCCTGCTTTTCGGTATTCCCACTCATAGCCCGTGACGCTTGAGGTGGACGGGGGGAACGCAAACCGGATGCGGGGGATAATGGTGCCGCCTGTGTCTAGGTTAACCGCATCGCCCGTCGTGACGCTCAATGCGCCGGGTTCCGCTGTGCCTTTCCGCTCGTCGTCGTATTCCTCGTCAAATACATCTTCTTCGTCGTCGGCTGGTGTCCAAGCATAGATAGCCGCGTCATGCTTGACCAAGGACGCAGGCAGGCGCATGGCGACTTCCCCGCTTTCGCCAATCGGGTCTAGGCCGGGGTGGATGCCCTCAATCTCGTACACGCCGTCAAGCGCGTCATATGGCGATGGCAGCGCAATGGTGACCGTAGCCCCGCCCACGAGGTTAAACGCCTCCGGTGGTAGCGTGCCGCCCTGTATGCGCTCTTGTCTGCGCTGGCGTAGTCCGGTGATTTTGCGCACCCGCATTGCCTGTGTCGGGGAAGGGCAAAACGGCAGATCAACGGTCTTGACCGCAGGAACCCCGCCATCAGCAGCCAGTGCGCCTGGAATATCCCACGGTGTCAGATCCGCTGTCTCGTATCCACGCGCCGCCGAAAGGTAGCTGACGCGCAGTTGGTTCACCAGTTCAGCGCCCGGCAGCATATCGGGGAACTCGAAGCCCTCGCCTAGAAGGTAGGTCAGCGTCTCGGTAGGCTCACGGTAGACGCCCGCCGCATAACCCAGCTTCCCGCCAACGCGGATGAAGTCAGCCGCGCCGCTAATCATCATCGGGTTGAGCTGATCCTCAATCTCGCCATCGTTGAAAACCAGCGTGCCCGCGCAGACATATCGCTTTTCGCTGCCGCCGGAATTGAGCGATACGATTTCATCACATGCGTTCGGGCCATCAACGCTTAGGCTGCTGTGCAACTGTGCGGCGCGATAACCTCGGATCGGGTTATTCATCAGCGCGTCACGAACGCAAAGTGCGTGGTTTTCGCTCCATCCGGTGACGCCCGTGCGCGGGTCTTCAATCAGTGAGAAACGGCCCTCGACTTCTACCATTGGCGGCGTAGACCGCCAACGCTCTTGACGGCTTCCGCTGTCGCCAGCGCGTAGTTTTAGCCAGATGATAGTGCAGCCACGCCATGCGTCGGTCGCCTTCCAAAGGTCGTCGCGCTCCCCCTCTTCATACGCCGCATCTTCTAGGAACTCGGCGGGGGGTGATGTCTGGTCGCCACGGCTTATCCACACGTTGACGTGGTTGATGCCCACCAAGTCCAGAAGGAAGTCAAAGCCCTTTCTAAATGGCTCCTCGATTGCCTCAGCGCCCGGACCGTCCATATCAAACGCATCGCCCTGAAGAACAACTTCGCGCTTATCTAGGTACAGCGTGAACGTAGAAAGATCAGATGGCCGAGAATTGAGCAGCCAAGCGCCCCAGATGTAATCGCCTTTCACAGGCGTACCTACTGGCGTGCCTGTCGCCCGCGTCTCGCCGTACACAAAACGGTAAGCGGGGGCCGAAGAGGGCTGCGCCAGATCGCGGGAAACGTCCTGCGCCTTCATGCTCGGCGTCTTGCCGAAGATGGCCGACACGGCTGTGTTGATAAGAAATGACACGCCGAAGTTGACAACTGCCGCCCCAAACGCCGCGCCCAACCCTGTAAAGGCACCAATGGCGGCACCAGCAGTGGCCAAAGCGCCGCCAATCGCGGCAAATGCTGGAGCTACAAACGGCATGTCCACGCCCCCAGAATATCGGCCTTCACTATTGCCATTCCGGCCTCCGTCTTCGCGGCGTATTCGCCGGATTGAATGCAGATCGCCAAGGCCGCGCCGAACGTGTCATCGCTTGCAATCAGGGCTAGGTCGCCCGCCTTGGGTGTGGTGGTGTGCGGTAGGTTGAACGTCGTCTCGCACCATGCGAGGTAGCCGCCTGCCCGCTTGAGTATCCGCGCCGCGCCTATGGCGGTGCTGTAGTCGTCTGCGCACCCCTCAAGGGGGTCAGCGCCGTGTAATGCCTCGAAGGCCACACAAGCCGCCGTACAGTCGCGCCGAAGGCCCCACGCGAACGGATCGCGCAGGCTATCAAAGGCAGCGTTGAAAGCCGCCCGTTCTGTTATTCGGGCCACTGTTGAGGGTTGAACCGTAGCTTGTTGGCGTTCTGGACGTGCCGCCCCGCCGTATCGCCGGGATATTTGGCGATCTGGTCCTCATAGCTGTGCGTGATCGACGCCGAAGACCGCGCAGAGGGGCCAATGCCTAGCCCCAGCACCATATCGTGGGCCAAGCCACCGTCTGATCGTGTCAGCGCCCCTGTGCGGCTGTCGAAGTAGCCTGTGAACAGTTCCACGGGGTCAGCCTTCAGCACGTTGCCGCCCGGCGTCGTGGTGGTCGCGAACCAGACAGTTAAATCGCGGTTGCGGATGATCTTGCCGCGTTCGCCCAGCATATCCTCAACGGTTGCTGCGACCCGTACTGTCGCCTCAGACGTTGCCAGCCCGCCTTGCTCCATCGGTGCGGTGAATTGCACGAGCTTCCCCGCGCCCATCCACGTTTCCCCATCCCATGACAGGTTCCCCGCGCCCGTGTGCAGGCGGATTTCCTCGCCCGGCCAATCGGCATAGGTCAGGAGAACGGGGTGGAAATGGCCCTTGAGGTCGTCAATCAGCCCCGATGATGCGCCGCGCGTTAGCCCCACGGGTTCACCTCCGTCCATCCATCGCTGTATTCATCTTCGAACACCTCGCGGAAGTCCCACTGATAGCCAAAGGCGCCTGTTACGCCCTGCACCGAACGGGGAACGCCCAATGCCTCGAACACGATGTTTTCGCGCTGCCCGATGCTGACCAGCCCCGTCAGGGTGAACGCTTCGGGCTTGTCCGTGCGGATCGTCGCCACGCCGGAAGCATCCGACCGCGCAACCGTAAGGACATACGCGCTTTCTTTCGCGTCGCCATCGGTCACGCTGATCACCTCAGATGGCCGCGCCACGATACGCGAGGGCGGCAGGCCGGAGACGGTCAGGCTATGCCAAGGGCCATCCGTTGCGGGTTCGCCTTGCAGCGCATACGCCCCGTCGCCCCATAGCAGGTCTACGCCGCCCGCCGTCCATAGCAGGTCTGTTCCGTCGTCGGTCCATTCCAGCACGTTGTTGCGCAGGTCATAACCGCCGCCCGCGAGATACCAGAGCGATGAAAGGCACTCGACGCACACGAGGTTAGGCTTGCCCGCCCACATCCGGTTGAGCATCCGAACGTAGCCCGCGCCCGCCTGATCCGTGCCAATGCCCGTGATATTTGCCGTCGCGACACGCCGCGCCCGCTGCGCCGATGATGTGCGCGGCCTGCCCTCAATCAGCCCGACAGAGCGCGATTGCGGGTAGACTTCGGCCAACTCCCAGCCCGTAAGCTGGAAAGGGGGCCATGCGATAACGTCTGTCATTATGGTGACCACCCCGATTTGCTGTTCTTGAAGGATCGCTGAGAAGCGTTGACCGACTGCCCGACAATGCTGGGGGCTGCGTTTTGCACCACGCTGCCGCTGATTTGCTCAACCTTGGCTTGCCAGTTGCCATCATCATCGACGTACACCCGCACGTCCATTTGACCGCCGCCGCCCTGCATTGCCGCCGCCGTTGCTCTGGTCGATGTGACCATAGCGGGGCCGCGCACGATTTCGGGGCCGTTCTCGCCTGCAATGCCGAACTTGCCGGACGGGATTTTGCCGCCCTTGTCAAACATGCCAGCGAAGACGCCGCCAAGCAGACCGCCGAAGCCGCCTCCCGATTTGCTGCCGCCGCCCGCAAACATACCCTCACCGAACAGTAGATATTCAAGAGCCGCCCGCTTGATGCTGTTCGTGAAGGCGTCCATTGCGTCAACGCCGCCCATAGCTGCGTCAATCACGCTATCCTTGAACTCACCTTGGATTTTCTCCATTGCGGCGATCTTGTCGCGTGCAAGGTCGTATTCCTCGGCCAGCTTGCCTACCGCGCCTGCTTCCGCGTCAATCTTCGCGGTCAGTTCTTCGGTGATATCAAGGCCGCGCTTCTTCGCCTCGTCTAGCAGCTTGTGCTTGACGGTCAGCGCGGCGACCTCGCCTTTGGATTTGCCCAGCATTTCGACTTGGCGATGAAGGTTTTGCAGCGCCTCTTCCGAAATGTTGAACAGCGGCTCTTGTTCGCGCCCGCCCTTGCGCCCCGAACCCGAACGCCCGCGTGGGCGGCGTACCTTCGGCTCTGGCAAGACGTTGCCGTCACCGCCATACAGCGCAGAGTTTTCGCGGATCAGGGTTTCGCCAGCAACGCGCCCTTGGCCGTATTGCTCGTATTGGGCGGCTAGGTTGGATTTTTCCTGCGCCTGTGAGGCCGCGATAAGCCGCGCCGTTTCCAACGAAACCCCAAGGTTTTCAGCCAGCCGCGCCGCCTCGTCTGCACCACTGGCGATATTGGCTGAGATGTCGATCTTGGCTAGGTTCAGCGCCTGAATTGTTGCCTCAAGAAGCTGGTCGTAAAACTCTTTGCCTTCGTCCGTCGCCTCTTCAAGGTTCTTGGTCGCACCGTTGATGTAATCAGCCAGCGTTGCCATTGCCTCGGCCTGCTCTTCCGGCCCCTTGGCTTGCCCGATGGCGGCGAACTGTGCCACGACCTCATTCGCCTCTATGGCAGTCAGACCCAACGCATCGCCAAGATCGCTGATATTCGACCGGACATCTTGCAAATCGGAAAGCCTCGAAGTCAGCTCACCCAATTCACGGTTTGCCGCAGCGAATTGCGAATCCGTCATGTTTGACGGTTGGTTCAGTTCGTCCATCCGCAAAGAAATATCCGCGATAGTCTGGTCAAGTTCTCGCACCTCGTCAGGTGTGAACCCGAACACACCAGCAACGCCCAATTCATTCGCAACGCCACGCGCCGCAGTATCTAGTGCGGCGCTTGCCCGGATTTGTGCGATCTTGCGATTGATCGCGTAAATCGTTTCGGCTTGAGCGGCCATATCGCCAAACTCTTTTGCCATGTTGACGCCAGCCAGTGAATCCGCAGCGCGTACAGCCTCAATACTTTCACGCAGCGCTTTCAGCTTGTCGGTCAGGTTCACCGAACTCTCGGCTGCATCATCTTGAGCGCCGACCATGTTCCAGATTACGCCAGCCAGCGGCGCACCAACGGCCAGCACAGCACCCATGATAGCGCCCCACGGGCCAAGAATGCCCAGAAGCTGCGAACCTTGCTGCGTGAAAGCTGTAAGCGCCGATGTGCCCCCCTGAACCTGCACCGCGAAGTCGCCCACTTGATAGCCGCCTTGCTGGAAGATATGGCGGTTGCGGGTCATGAAGCCGGTCTGCGCCGCAACGCTGCTATTCATCGCAACGACATTGCTTGTCAGCCGCTTCGCACGCTCGGCAGTCTGATCATATTCGCGCTGTACAAGGTCCATCGCCTTCGCGTGCTGTGTTGCATCAATTCTGCCAGCCTCAAGCGCTGCGTTGAAACGGAGTTGTTGCTTTTCCAGCTTAGCCTCCGCCGCCGCAAGGGGCGTGAACTTGCGCTCAAGTCGATCAATCGCCGCGCCCGCAGATTTGGCTTTCTTCTCGAATTCCTGCTGTTTGAGTTCCAGGAGGATGGCAATTTTCTCGGTTGGTTCAGCCATGCTTTGCCTTCAATTCCTCGAACTGCTCCCAAGTGGGCGGGGCAGTTGTTTCGCCTGCGTGTGCTTCGTTCCAACCCTCGACAAAGAGGGACCAATCGGCGGGCGTCATGAGCCGCCAATCGGACATGCTTAGACCGGCGCTGATCGCGCTTTTGATTTTGTCCGCCGCTTCGTATTTGTCGGGGCGCTCGGTGCGGACGATCCAACTAAATCGTCGGCTTTTTTTTTATCCTCTGGCCGCAGGAACGCGGCCAAAAGCAAGTCCTGCGCCATTGCGCGGATCTTGTGGTTTTCGCTTGGGGGCATGTCGTCAACCAGCTTGTCAGCGGTCTTGTCATTCAGCCCACCGCCCACCAGCCCCAAGGCGACCAGATCGCGGCAGTGACGTGCCTGCGGTTCGCCCTTGCCTAGCAACTGGTCAAGCACGGCGAAGATGCCTAGCCCGTGCTGCCGCTCGAAGCGTTCAATCTCACCATTGTGCAGGATCAGCGGGCGGCTTTCACCGCCCAACTGTTCCAGCGTACCGCCCAACGGGGCGTCTGCTGTGATCGGCATTATGCAGCCGCAGTGAAGGTGACCGCGCCGGAAGATGCCAGCGACAGGCTGTATGTGACCGCGCCATCTTGTTCGCCGCCAAACTCAACGCTGTTGACGTGGAACGCGCCCGCGAAGGTGCCGAACTCAGGCACGATTACCTCAAAGTTGCCGATTGCGTCGGCTGTGTCCGCCACTCCGGTGCCGAACGCGATGGCCTTGAAGCGTGTGAGCGAAGTGCCGCCTTCAAAGATACCGTTGCCGGATACCTCAACCGAGCGCATCCCGGTCATAACTTCCTGCCACAGTTGCCCGCCGGGGGCCGTGCAGTCCATCGTGGTCACGTCGAAATTGTTGTTGTTCACGGTCAACGTCTTCGACTGGATGCCGCAGAGGGTGGTGAACGCTTCGGTTTCTGCGCCGTCGCCAATCTTGATCAGCAGAAGTCGGCCTTGTTGCTTTGCCATTGTTTAGGCTCCTTGTGGAAAATGGACGCCTCGCGGCGTTAAGTCCTGCCTTGCCCAAGGGCGGGATATGGGCTTACCCTTGCGCGGATTGCACAAAGGAAATTGTATGAAATACGCAGCCATTGCGGCCATATTGCTGTCAGGCCCAGCTTGGGGCGCAGCGGTCGACGCGGATAAATCCCGCATGATCGTACAGTCCGGCGAAGTGATAAGTTCCCGCCCTTTCGTGCAGCCGACGCTAGGTTTCGAGCTACTTATTCGCCACGATGGCGTGATCTATATTTGCCAAGTTGGGCAAGATACGCGCTTCGGATACAACGGTGCGCCGAGCGTTGATTTTGTGGTGGTCAACGGGTGTGTTTCCCCCGACCCTGATTAACCGTCCAGCAGCGCGGTAAACGCGACGATTGCTGTATAGCTTTGCCCGTCGCTGTCCTGATCCACCGTCTGCGTCTGCCAATGGACCTGCACCGTGTCGTATCCCGTTACCGCCAAAGCAGCCTCATTCAGCGCCGCCACGATAGCCTCCGCGCATCTGGTGGCCTCTACCCGCCCAGACGTTACAGGGCGGCTGTGCGCCTCAATCCCAAAGGTCAGGTTGGCAGCGCTCTTGCCGTCCGTCCACAGGGGGCGCGGCTCAATACCGCCAATGCGGATATAGGGGCGCGTGGCGCTTTGCGGGGGCTGGTCGTAAACTCGCGTGCTGACCAGCGCCGCAACGCCAGCGTCAGCCTTGAGCGCCGTGACAAGCGCCGCTTGCAGCGCCAGAGCGTAACCGTCTGCCATCACTTCACCGCCTTGATTGCATCTTTGATGGCCTTGCGATTCCGCGCCGCCCGTTTCTTCTTCGTCGCGCTCAGCGCAGGGTTCACAAACGGACGCGGCCCACGTTCGCCCTCGATAACCTTCGCTTTCGGCCCGAAGTCGATAAGCTGCGAACCATCGTCAACGGCGACGTTGCGGATAAGCGCCCTGTTCGTGCCGGACCGCTGGGGGATAAGCACCTTCGCCATATCCACCACCAATTCCGCGTTCTCGCGGTTGGCGCGGGCGAACTGTTCCTCAATCTCAGGCGTGATCCGCTTGAGCATGGATTGAGTTGCCTCGAAGCCGGATTTCTTCACTGCGCACCGCCTGCTTCGACAAGCAGATCTAGCATCGCGCCCTGATCGTCCGCGTTCGCGATACCTCTGATATTCCATGTCTCGCCACGGGCAACCGCCTGGTCAGCTTCGGTTAGCCCGCGCGTCTGGATACTTGAGCGGATGCGAATTGTGGCCGTCCGGACGTTCTCGACCGATCCCGCGGCAACACGCTCCTTACCAGAGGCTTCGCGTACGTTTCCCCAGACCGTGAACAGCGGCTCAAACGCGCCGGTCACATTGCCATATGCATCAGGGGTTTCTGCCTGCCGATTGAACGCGACCAGATGCCGAAGCTTGCCAGCCCTCACAGCATCACCCTGTAGCGCGCCAGAAGCGCACTGACAGCCATCGGCAATTCGATGGCCGACATTCCCATGACCACCGTTTCGCGGTTGTCGTACCAGTGCCCGACCAGCATCTTGATCGCGACCTTAAGGCCCTCATCCACATCATCAGCAGCACCGAACCCTGCCGTGATCGTGATCTTGACCGGGTAGCGTGCATCGTTCAGCTCCGGCACCTGAAATCCGTCGACCCACTCCAATACCGTTCGGGCCGACGGTGCATCTGTGATGACCAGTTGGCTCTCGGACACGGTCGTTACCGTGCCAGATATGTCGATATAGCTGACAGCGACATCCGTAACCGGCTCGATCGGCAAGGCGAGACGGTTTGGCCAGGCATCCAGCTCCAGCAACCATTCCTGCTCAATAATGGCCCGCCCGAGGATTCCGGACGGGCCATCAAGATAGCCAACGGCAGCGGCGATGAGAGACTCAATCAAGGAATTCTCCTCATCGTGATTGACACGACAGTACTCCTTTGCCTCTTCCAGTGAGACGGGCAGTTCAGCAGGATCAACTGTGCGTGTCAGCCGCATTGGTTAACCCTTCTTTCCAGTCGCGTCGGCCTTGGCCTTGGCATCAGCCTCTTCCTTAGCATCTGCATCGGCCTTCGCGTTGGCGTCAGCCGCCGCCTTTTCCTTGGCCTCAGCCTCGGCTTTCGCTTTCGCGTCGGCATTTTCCTTCGCTTTGGCATCCGCGTTGGCGGCTTCCGCAACCGGATCAACTGCAGTCCCTGATGCCATCAGCTCTTCGGCCAACGCATCATTGAAACCTGCGGTCTCGCCAGCCTGATACATCTGATACGCCTTGATCAGGCGTACGATCTTCATTGTGGCAGGCGGTCAAAACCGCCGAGGACCATGACCGAGGACAGCGCGGCAGTGTCAGTGCCGGATGCGCTCAGGTTGGGTGTGAAGTTCGCCCGCACATAGCGGCCAGCGCCAGCAAGCGGAAGATCAACTTCCAAAGTGCCGGAAACCGTCCCGCCGCCTGAGGGGCCCGTCGCGACGACAGTGCTCACACCTGTTTTCAGGGTGGTCGCATCACCGAGTTCATCCGCGTTCCCGCTCTGGACGGTATAGCCGATCGAGAGGGTTTCACCGGCAGCCAGCGTGGCGGTATAGGGGATCGCCAGGACGCCGGAAAGCGGGTGGCCGCTCTCCATCAAATCGATGATCACACCGGTGACCGCAGTAGCATCCCCGGTGCCGCCGGCCGTGGCCGCTGCGTTGGCCGAGGCACCCATCACGGCGATCAGCGCCCCGATGTTTCGCAATTGAGTGGTCATTTCACTTTCTCCTTGGGCAACGCCCATTTGGGCTTCGGCCAGGATTGCCCAGCCGAAGCGCGTTTGGTTCAGTCTTCAGTCAGATAGAGTTGGCCTTATGTGCCCCAAGTGACGCCGGTCAGGATGGACAGCGCCGCCAGATGGCGCAGGCCGATGTCATGCTGCATGATCATGCGCATCAGCGTTTCATCACGGCTAAACGCTGCCTGCATTGTGCCACTCGCATCTTTGTAAGCGGCTTCGGTCGACATCGCGATCTCAATGCCCATGTGCTCGCCGACCATCACGTGACCAGGGTGCACCAGCATGATCTCGGACGCGATGCCACCGTCGCCCAGGTTGTCGGGGATTTCGGTCGTGATGTGGACAGGCTTCTTGCGAAGCATGTTGTCGCCCATCTCTGGGTAGACCTTGTTGCCATTGCCGTCACGAAGGTTCGTCAGAAACATCGCCGTCCGGGGCGACATCGCCCAATGCGCGCCGGTATAGACAATATTGTTGTTACCGAGGGCCAATTCCATCGCACCAAGATCGTTGTCGACCTTCTGCACGTCCGGGGAAGCCGTCATTGTCAGAATATGGGTCGCCTCAAACGGCGTGCCGATGTGCTGGTAACGGAAACCCTTGGGCTTGTACTCGGTACCGGCACCGCGCAGGAAGTGACGATCTTGAATTTGCGCAGCATCTTCGACGGCATCATCGCGGATCATACGATCTACAGCCGTCGAGCTGGAGCGCAGCAGGTCATTCGAAACCGGAATGATGCCGCTGAGCTTCTTCGCAGACAGCTTGACCTGCCCGTATTCGTAGCCAGTTGCCGGCGCATCTTCCTGCTCGCCGCCATAACCGAAGTTGGCACCGCTGACGCGGCGGTTTGTGGTCATGTTACCGTTGGGCATCGGCACGATGCGCGGGCCCATGGCAGTCACAACGCTGACAGGGCGCAGCAGCTCGATCACTTCGGTAGAAACGTCTTCAGGCACAAGGAAACCGCCTGCGGTACCGGTGCTCATGTTCTGATTGGCAAAGAGGCCGCTGTCGCCATTGGCTTCAGCCATCTGTTGCGCCACGTAGTGGTTGCCACCCGCAGCTGCGATCGTGCGGACCATGCGGCCAAAGGTTAGACCCTTTTCAGCGGGTTTCGCAGGCGTGGTGTCAGCAGTCGGCGCGGTGCTACCGGGAAGAGGCTCAGGCATACGTGCAGCGGCAGCGCGGCGGCGCTCAAGATCTTCGAGGCGTGTCAGTTCAGCCGCCGCTTTGTCATCCTGCGCTTTCAGCGCATCAAAAGCGGTTACCTGCTCGGCAGTCATATCGTCACCATCGGGCACAGATGCGAGCAGCGCATCCATTTGGTCGATGATACCCGCGCGGCGGGTTCTCAGCTCAAGGATTTTATCCATGATCAGCTCCTTATTGCGGCACGCCGCGTTTCAATGTCGGTGGAAGCGCGCGCACGGCTTCCCACCACTGGTTGCCGGGTGCGCCCGGATTTCTCTGACAACAGCGCCTCAAGGGTGCCGACACGGTCAGCCATGCCCGCCGCCACAGCACGGGCAGCGGAGAGCATCGCCCCTTGGCCGAAGTCGGCGCGGACACGGGCTTCGGTCACTTTGCGACCTGCAGCGACGTCGGCGATGAAGACTTCTTCGATCGCATCAATGTCACGCTGGATAGCAGCCTTGCCATCGTCGGTGCTGGGATCCGGCCGTTTCATAGGTGCGCCGGTGCTGACGACTTCATAGGACCGGCGACCATTGGTATCTGGGGCCTCTTGCCGGGACATTGAGGCGACAACGCCGATCGAGCCCACGGCAGCGGATCGATCCATAACGATCTCGCTGGCCTGTGATGCCAGCCAGTATGCAGCCGACGCGCCGTTGCCGGTGATGTATGCGGTGATCGGCTTGGTAGACGCCCGAAGGGTCTCAGCGGCCTCACCTAAGCCGGACACGACACCGCCAGGGCTATCGAACAGCATCACGATGCGCTCGACGTCAGCTGATGCCAGGGCGACCCGATGATCACGCATCACCGCATCCAGTGACGTGCCGTCGGTCGATGCGTTGACCATATTGGCACGTGGGAAGATAGCGCCGATCACAGGTATCACCGCGCAGCCGTCACGGATGGTCGACATCCGCGCACCTTCCAGCCGCGTGCCGACAGCAGCGATTGCCATCCTGGACGCGTCGACGTTCTCGATATGGCCGTCCCGCGCAATGCGCTCAAGAATATCGTCATCCAGCGCGCGCGCCGCGATGGCCTCAATCGCAGAAAGATAGTCGGGAAGGATCGCCCACGGCTGCGATCGGACAGCTGCAATCAATGCAGTCAGATCTTTGCTCACTCGTTTTCTCCATTTGCAGGGGGGCTTTCGGCAGACCTGCCAGCCACTTGAAAGTTGGACGGCATCCAGTAGTCGGTGCCTGCTGCGCCTGCGATATCGGGCTTGTTCTCGTAGCTGCGCAGCTCGTTGCCGTTGACCATGCCCATCTGACGCTGGAGCCAGAACGCTTCCATGCGGCTCTTCAGGTCACCCTTCACAAGCGCGTCGGTGACGTGCTCGAAGTAGAAGCCTTCACGCGCAAAGGCCTTGGTTGCCGCCTGTGCCAGCCGCGCATAGTGCGGGCCAAGGTGATAAATCACGAACTCAAGCGATTGCTGTTCGATGTTGCCGAAGGTCGCCTTTGACAGATCGAAGATCAGGTGCGGCGGCACGCCCCAAATCCGCGCAAGGTCCACCACCTGAAACTGTCGTGTTTCCAGGAACTGGCTCTGGCGCATGTCATGGGTCAGGAAGTTCGCCTTGAGATCCTGATCGAGGACGGCGATCATCTCACCGTCCTGCCCTGCGTAGAGCTTCGACCAATCTTCCTTGATCCGCCGCTTGTCCTCAGTGCCCACCTTCTGCTCAGTCGACAGCACAGTCGACGGCCTGCCGCCCTTGTTCCAGAACTTTGCCGTGTGGTCGGATGTGGCAATCGCCCCACCAAGCGCGTCGCGCGCATACTGAATCGGGTTAAGCCCGTTCAACCCGTTCCGAGAAAACCCTGGCACATGGAAGATATCCCGCGCCGGAAAGCGTTCATGTGACCCATCGGGCAAAGTCGCATCATAGAACAGGATCGTGCCTTCCTGTCGGTCAAAGTACTCAGCGACCAGTACCGCACCCGGCTTGAGCCGCGTCAGAACTTTTGCCCGCCCGTCCGCACCCCGGCTGACATAGGCGTAGAAGTCACCAGCCAGAAGGATATCGGCCATCAGCAGTTCGAGGAATGCAAACGGTGTCTGATGACTGTTCGGCGAAACCTTGAAGAGCTTGCCTTCGATCTCCTCCAAGGCGGTAAACCGGCCACCTTGCCGGCGTTCGTAGTAGTGCAGCGGCGTCATCGCAAAGACGCCCGTCAGGATCCGCAACGCCTGCAGCGTAGCTGGAATGGACAGAGCGCTCTTTTCGTCAACACGGACCCCGGTTTTTGAGCGACCTGCAGTGACAATGCCGTTCCACTGGCGTTCGCTTTGGACATCCGCACCCGCCGCCTGAAGCGGAGGCTCGGCGCGCACGGATTGCGTCGCCTGCCCGCGGGCTGGCTTCCAGAAGTCCATAATTCCCATGATCAGATCCCTGTGTACTCAAATGCCTGCGCACCAGCGGCGACCGGGTTGCGCGACATCATCATGAAGGCATCGAACGTCGCCATGAGCGGGTCGATCTTTGCCTTGCCGGCTGTTTCTTTCGTGATCAGGACAGCGTTGCCCCGTTGTTCAGTCTTGGCGTTGCCAAGAACCCAAGCCATCATTGGCGAACCGCAGTGGCGGAACGTCCCGTTCTTGAGCTTACGTTCCATGCCGTTGATCGCAGGCGTCAGTCTGTACCCCTGCCCCACGGCCACCATCATCTTGTGCTCAACGCCGCGTGACGCCATTTCATCCACCAGCGCGCTAACACCCATCGGATCGAGGCCGACCGCGCCTTCTTCGGGCAACAATCCAGACTCGAGCAGCTGCTCGACAATATCCGCGACCTCGACAATGTCCCTGGTCGGCTCATCATCTCCAACCGTGATCAGATCCCCAGCTGCTGCAAAATCCTGCAGCGTCGGCGCTATTTCCTTGCGCTTGAAGACTTCCGGATGCGCCCAGGCTTTTGCCCAATGCAGCCAGTCTTTGGTTTCCCGGTCCCGACCGATAACGGCTAGCCCCATCAGATCGTCCAGACCGCCGCCATCAATGCCGACCACTGCGACCTCGCACCGCGCAATCAGCGATTTGAGGTCGAGGCCCTGCAGCACAGCGCCTTCCCAGTAGTTCGCGCCAACCCAACTGTTCGACTTAAGACCGAGGCCAATCTGCACATTAAAATGCTGGGAAGCCAGAAGCGCCATCTCAGCAGGTCCATCGCGCAGCGCGGTTGTCAGTTGATCCGCCAGAAACGCTTTATCAACGGATCTGTTCAGGTTCGGGTTGACCAGCCCCCAGGTTGCTGCGTCCTTCCATCCGCCCGACTTTTGCATCTTGGCCGGAAGCTCATAGAGAACCGCCAGCAACGGCAGCACCAGTTCACCATCCCGCACCGCGCGAGCCCGATCGAGTTCTTTCTTGAACACGCCCGCCGGCGGCGCTTTCGACTGCGTCGTGATCTGCAGCAAGAACCCGTCAGGCCGCGCCGCCAGCGCGCCACGCACCTCGATGAATACCGCGTCGGCTTTAGACTTGGTCGCGAACTCGTGCGTCTCATCAATCAGCGTAAAGGTGGACTTGCCCCCTGTGATCGCATCGGTATCAGCCGCTTTGATCACGATCTCGGCCAGCGAGATGCGATGCGTGATTTTCTTCAGGTGATCCTGAAGGTGAAACGTGCGGGTTAGATCCGGGTCCAGACGGATGATGCCCTTGGCCTGCTTGAACGCGATCGCCGCAATCGTCTTGGTCGGGGCGATCAGCAGCAGCTCGGCTTCGGGCCGCTCATTCATAATAGCTGCCGTAACGATGATCGCAGCCGCGATGCTGGACTTACCGTTCTTCTTCGGCACCATCATGAAGAATTCGCGGATCATGCGCCGCTTGGTGACCGGATCATAGGATCCGAAGATTGCCCGCACGAATGAGAATACCCATTCATCACAGGCTTCGCCGTAGGTCGGCGTGCCGATTATGTCCGGCACCCGAAGCCGCTTGAAGATCCGCAGTGCCTTTTCTGCGACGTTGTCGAACAGCGGCAAGTCGGGGATCAGCGAGCGCCCCTGAACGATCCTTTCTTCCCAGTCCGAGACCGCCGTCGACCAGTCTGCTTGTTCTCCAGGGAGAGCATCCAGCATCAGTGTGTCTGGCCTCCGGTGAACTGAAGATCGTCGCCCCAGTTTTCACTTTCCGAAGCCTCTTTCGCCTCGATCGCTGCACGTTCCTTCTTGCCCATCTTTTCCTTTGGATCGTTATCGCTTTGCGCACGCTCAAGACTGCGAGCGGCATACATGCGATCGTTTTTATCCATCATCTGGTCCAGTAGCTTCAGCGCCGTCATGTTCCCTGCGTTCGCCTGCTCAAGGGCGATCTCGAATTGACGCGCAACCAGCCTGTCGCGCATCACGTCCCGAATTTTCAGATCGGCTCTAAAATATCGCTTTAGGGTGGCTAGCGAGATGTCCAAAGCATTGGCAATCCGTTGGTTGCCCCAGCCCAAAGCCAGTAACATCTTGACTTTATTGCGATCTTTTTCGCATGCCTCATATCGTGGTCGCCCGCGCTGCCCTAGCCCGGGCTGGATGGGGTTCCCAAAGAGGTCAAAATGTTCATCCACCGAAAAAATTCTCCGCGTGAGGGAAGGTGCCGGTCTAGATCTGGATCAGGGTCTAGGGATTTGCCCCCCCCATACCCCTCTGACATCCGGCTATCGTTTAGCGCGCTCCGCCCGCTGCTTTTCGCTGTTGTGGCATGGCGCGCAGAGGCACTGAAGGTTCTGGTCATCCCAAAACAGCAACGGATCGCCGCCGTGTCTGATCGTGTGGTCTGCAACAAGTTGCGACGTGTCTGACCTGACATCGCCGCACATCTGGCAGGTGAAGTTGTCACGCAATAGGACCGACCAACGCAGCCGCTGCCAACGCGCTGTCTTGTACCAGCTACGCCATGCTAACCGCCGGTCTCTATCTCTGCTCTGCTCATTGCGCGTTTGAGGTGCGAGGTATCCCAGCTTTGGCGACACCCGGTGCAGGCCATCAGGTAACTGACGCAGCTTGCCCATGTGAGACCCCCAAACGCAAAGCGCCCGGAGCGGGTTTACCGTCCGGGCGCAGAAGTGTTCTTGGCATGATGTCTAGGGGGGCTAGACTTATTCGGCAAGAGTTTTATTCCACGGTGTCATGGGCGGCATGCACTCATCGACTGACCACCTTGACAGATTAGTGTGGATTTCGAACGTGATACGCAATTCACTTAATGCAGACCACCACTGCAAATAATTGCGCCGAGCGGCTGCGACCTGACTGCCATCAGGCCGATACACGACCGGACAGACCTGCACATCGTGACGCCGCGCCTTGCGACCCGAGGAATCAATCTCGATGCCGAGGCTCATGGTCTTTGCCCTTCGACCATACGGATTGACGTGCCAATCTTTCGGTTCACAGCGCGGCTGCACCCCAACGAACGCGTCAGGTATCACCCTCGCCCGCGCCAGTTCAGCGATCTGCACCGCCATGCGCCGTCCACCACATCCTTCCGGCAACACAGCCACAGCAGCTGCGACCAAGTCAGCGTCAGGATCCGGCAGCGACCGGCCACCGCCATCGATCCGACACCCGAGCGCACCGCGCTGCGCCATCAGGTAGGCATTCCCAATTGCGCCATATCCCATCGCCAATGTGCCTTCATCTTCAAAGTCGATCGACGCGCACTCATCCGCAAAGGCCCATTCCAGCAACGACTGGATGCTAATCTGCCGCCGCACCCTTCCGTTTGCATCCCGGACCGCCTGCGCTGCCACTGTCTTGCCGATACGGCGACCTGACTGGACGAACCTTTGCGCCATCATGCGGCATCCTCCGACACATCAGACCGATTGCCGACCAACCCTTCGACATAGGTGACTTTGCCCTGGTACCATTGAAGCCACTGGGCCTCATCATCGGGCATGGTGTGGCCCCGCGCGATCCGATCCTTGGCAAGTTCGACGCGCCGCCGCCATTCCTCTGCCTTGTCAGCGACGACTTTCTTATCCATCGGCTTCACCGGTGGTCGCTTGTGCATCGTCCAGAACCAGTATTCCGCCACCAGCCGGTCCCCCAACACCGCCGCACCACCCGCCGCAGACGCGAACCAGCGCAGCAAGGCGGGCAATTCATCCAGTGGCCGGCGCTGAAAGCTTTCAGCCAGCCCCAGCACTGTCGCAGGCGCTGGCCAGAAGCACCGCGCAGCACCCTCGCCTTTGGTGCGGAGCGACACGCGCAAAGCGTCCAGCCCGTCGTCCTTCAAATAGGCCAGATCATCAGCCAGCCGATCCAGACGCGTCTTTGCATCCTCTGACGTCACACCCCTGGCAAACCTGAACCCGTCAGCCCTCAACGGATCGATCAGCAGCCTGCGCACTCGGTCCCGTTTGGTCTCTGTCACCTCTTCCATGCCGTTCCCCTTTTCTCAGCCTAACCACGTATCAGCAGCCACAACGCCCGATCTTTCGCGACTGTGTCTGTTTCTCTGTTATGTCTCTGTCTATGTCCCTGTCGTGTAGGACACTTGAGGACAGAGTGACGAACTGTTTGAAATTATTGAGCAATCCGCAAAGACTGTCCTCGAACTGTCCTACAATTGTCCGCGAAGTGTCCACCGGACAGTTCAAACCGCCCATCACATCGATCCCCGACGCGGTGCGCGGTTAAGGTCCATCCGGTGATCCGCCCACGCCATCATCGCCTGCTCAACCCAGCTGGTGTTGCGATAGCCGACACCTTGCTTGATCAACCATTCATCCATCCATTTGACCGCAGCATCGTTCTTGCTCATCTCGGTCTGCAAACCTGCAACCGTCGCCCGCAGGCGCTGGACACGCTTGACCGTGTTTGCCGCTTCCATCTTGGCGCGATTGTCTTCCTTCCGCGACACGGCCTCGATCAACATGTCCAGCACAACGGGATGCATGAGCCGAACCTCATCACCGCAGCGGCACGGTCGCCACTTGTGAAGCGGCCCGTATTCAAGCTGGCATAGAGTCTTGAACTCGGATTCCGAGATCATCAGGAGCTTTGCCAACACTTCCATGTCGTTCGGGATGGTACCCACTGGCGACTGATCGCAGGCGATATTGATCAGGTCGAAGTAGAGCGCGCGGCATTCAGCCCGCCCCTTCAGTCGCATGTCAGAGTTCAGCCAGCGCCGGCGCTCCCAGACCATGAAGAAGTGGCTGTTGAGGCGGTCATCGCGCGTGAGCGGATATTCTTCGATCTCGGACATGTCGACCAGAGCAAGACGACCGGTGTGAGCACTCAAGGACACGATCAGGTCCCCGCCCGCAGGCGCAGAATACGAAGCAGCCGCGACTGGTGTCCGATATCGCCGACCTTTGTATTCAGCGCCCGGAATCGCGACACGACGTAGCCAACCTCGACACCCATCTCATCGGCCACAAGCGCCGCGGCCTTGCCAGTGGTCAAGCCCGTCAGGATCTCGAAGTCCTTTTCGGCTGACCAGCCACCTGAATACCCCAGGTCATCCAGATGCGTGACAACCGCACGGTCATCAGCGCTTAGCTTGGGTAGTTCCTGCGCCGGTTCTGGCTTGGGTGCTGGTTTCGGGATAGCCTTGGCTTCCAGCTTCACGGGCGCTGGCTCTGCGGCCACCGGGCGCGACTTCTTGGCTCGCTCTGCCTTGATTGCCTTAATTTTCATGCCGACGGAGATCTTACTGCGATTGACCAGCTCGACAATCTCATCCCGGCTTTTCCCGGCATCCATCGCCTTGGCGATGCATTCCATCTCTTCGTCGCTGAACGGCCCAACTTTGTAGACACGCGGGCCCGCCTTCATCGCCTTCGCACCACCGCGGGGCTTTTTGATCGGCTCGGCAGTCTTGCGGTGCGCAACGGGTGGCGCTGCTGGCACATCGTCTTCAGCAACAGCAGAGGTTTCGGGCAGTTTATCGGCATCAATCGCCGCTGTCTGGTCAGCCTTGGGCGCTTGCTGCGCCAGCGACTGCACAACCGGCAATACAAAACTGACCGACACCCGAGCGCCGGCGTCGAACGTGACATCCGCATCCAAGCCAATGCGCTCGAGATCATCGGTCGCAGTCCGCAGGAAAATTAAGACATCATCCACCTGTTTCACCGCGCTTTGGAACCTAGCGAGATCGGCCTTGATGACTTCGAGAGAGGCACCGCCCTGCTCTCGCATCCCCTGAAGCTGTTCCAGAACATTCATAGCACTTGCTCCTCTTGCAATTGATGGGCATCGACGGCCGCCAGCACCCGTGCGCAGGCAGCCTCAAAATGCTTTGGTGATTTCTCGATCCCGATCGCGCGCCGACCAGCCTGGACGGCAGCGACCAGCGTGGTACCCGACCCCATGAAAGGATCGAGAACCAGCTGGCCGAGCTGCGATGAGTTTTCGATGTAGATCTGCATCAGCTCGACTGGCTTCTGCGTGTTATGGATCGCGTCAGCGGGACGATGGCCGCGCCAGACGCGCTTGCTGCCACCGTTGTTGATATCGAACGCGCGGCCCTTCCAGAGGTACAGAGTGAACTCACTGTCCTTCATGTAATACCGTGTGCGGTTTGGCACGATCTTGTCCCAGACCAGCAGGCTATGGAACTTGAAGCCCGCACCGATAAAACCGCCGTGCGCGGCGAACAAATTACTGTCGTCAGACATGATGTAGCAGTCAGCATCCGGTTTCAGCGCGCGAAAGATCGGCCCGCCGATCTCGTGCCAGCCCACCACCTCCATCAGGAGGCCGGAATTGTCATAGACCTCGCTCGAGAACTTTCCTCCCATGGCACCAGGACGCGATCCGCCCGACGACAGCGCATAGGGCGGATCTGTGACACAAATATCCGCCTGCAAGTCCAGCAGCGGCAGGATGGACCGTGCATCGCCCTGCATCAGGCGGCAGCCACCGATGGTGATATCACGCTCGATCGACATCAGCTTAGTGTCCGATCTGTAAGGACACTTACCCGCGTGTTAACACGCAACGCGTTCGTCACTTCCCGCCATACGAGGGGGTCAGCGCGCCAATTCGTGAAGGGAACCACCAGAAGCTCGGCTGCTTCATCAAGCACCGTACGCCAGAAAGCTTCTTTTTGCGGAGTATCTCCGCAAGCAAATGGAACGAGGCGATCAAAACATGACCAGCAGACAGCGGGACATTCCAAAGCGGTGAGCCTGTGCATAACTTCATGCGCAGTTGTCGCTTCAACATCGCAAAGCACGGCGACGAATCCATGCATCCGGTGATAACTTAGGTCCTCAACCGTTTGATTTATCTTGAAAAGACCTGCTTTCCCATAACGCTCTTCGATGAAGCTATAGTCAGGCTCCGCGGGGAAGGGCGTAACGCCCCAAGCGCATGTCAAGGGATTGCTGTTTGGCGACATCCTCAGGCACCACCAATAGCGTGAACGCGTCTGTCAACAACGAAATCTTGCGGTGAGCTACGCTTTGTTGCCCGCACACTACAAGAAAACTCTTGTTCACCGCTATGCATGCTGTGGTAGATACGGAGTCCTGATCGGGGACTGAAGATCCCCGACCAGGAGAGCAAAACCGCAGCTCTTGCAAATGCGGCTTTACCAGTCCGAAGGCCCTTAGGAAGCCTGCGGACCACATTGCCTAAAGGAGAGACCCCATGGCAATTCTGCGAAACCCTTACGGGATCCAACTGAACGATATCACAGTAAAGCGAAAGCGTCTCACATTGGAAGATGCCGTTACCGCACATATTTTGCGGCATCAAGGCGTCAGCTATACGGACATCGTTCAAATGCTTGGCACCAATGCAAACCGCGTCGGCGACGTGTTCCGGGGCAAAACCTTCCCCGAAGCAGCGATGATTGCGCTTCGCTGGCTCACAAAAAAGACCAGATAAACTAACAGGATAGGGCGAACCAATCACAATTCGCCCGATCAGATGCGCAGCCTCGCTAGTTACTTGGGCCACGACACCAATGCCGCAGGAAAGGAACCTCCCCATGGCAATTACCAAAGATGACAACCCTACAATAAAGCTTGAACAGCTAAGATACCCAGATATCGCGTTTTCAAACGAAGTTCCTGCCGTACCGGCAACAACTGAGCGCGATGGAAATGTAACGATAAACAATGCGGCACAGCCAGGTAGCCCGGCACATTTCATGTCCGCTTTAAGCATTCCCATTACGACCACCTGGAACGGGGTGACGATGAACAGCAGTATTTATTTGAACCTTGCTGTGCCTGCAGAGTCCGCGAGAACACCGTATCGGGAAGTTTGTCAGCGTGCAGTTGATCAACTAGCACCGTTACTTCGGTCTTTAGCCGATCAGATCGAACAAGAACTCGCAGAAATAGACAAAGCTGGATTAGAAAAACAAGCTGAATAACCATCAACATTGCGATAAAAACTAGCAATTTCAATCCTCCAAAACAGCAGGCGCGGCGAGGAGTCGGACAACTCTGCCGCGCCCTATGACCAGGGGTCGCGCAATGAGGTGGCCACTGCCAAACCACCCCATGGCATCCCCCAGGCCAGTCTCATATGACGTGACAGCGCTCACAGCACCGCACCCGTCAGGTCTGCCACCACTCGTTTATTGCTGGAACCATCAAGCACGGCATCTGCGCTTAGCGCATATTCATTGCCGCCCGCCCCTCGGAAGTGCGTCTTGGTCACGCGCAACCGGCCGCCCCAGTTCTTCAATTTGATAACAGCGCGCACCGATCCCATGGGGACATCTAGCGCCGCAGAAACCTCCGGCATGGTGCAATCCCAGCCACGTGGCTGGCAGTACTGCCAAATTCGAAATGCTATAGCGTGGCCACGTGGTGTCATCTATCATCCCCCTGAGAGTTTGCAGAAAGTTTTCCCAGCCGACGGGCAGCCGAAGCTGCCCACCAGTCGCCAACCGCTCCGAGATGGTTGGCCACGATGATTTCCTTAATGACGACCCATCTTAGAAATCCCCTCATGCCGCAGCCTTCAGCTGACACAGCGCTTGGTCTCGAAAATGCTCATAAGCATAGCCCACGGCAAAACCCGATGGCGCATGGCTACCGGCCCACCACTTCTTAGCGGTCGACCCATCGACGCCAAAGATCATCGCTGCATGCTCGGGGCTTTCGAAATTGGCACGGATAAAATCCGACCACCTGCCCGCAAATTGCTGCCGATACGTGAGCACTTTATTTCGTTGGGAAAACTTTCTTGGAGACATACCTACATTCCGATCACATGTTGCTGGGTGTGAGAGAGCAACGTCATCAACTTGGGAAAGGCAGAGAGAGGGCGCGGCGGTCATGCTGCGTCCTCTTGGGCATCTAGAGCGGGATGAGCCGCCATGTAATCCCTGATCTTTTGGGCATCCTTTTCAAGCGCTGCGATCCGCCGCAAGTGACGAGCCACATATCGGCTATCGTTCAGTGCGCGCACACAAACCGTCGACGGCTTAAGGCCGGTCTCACCACAATAGGTTTCGAGTTCTGCAAGGATCGTGTTGTAGCCCATAGCAACACGTTATTGGGTAATTTCCCATTTACGTCAATGGGCAATTTCCCATTCGAATTTGGTGAGCCGTAAAAGTAGACTAACATCATGGAAAAAACCTTCTCCAAAGCTTTTATTGAGCACCTTGAAAAATCAGACATGAAGGTAACGGCTATTGCCGCTCTATCAGGAGTGTCGAAAGACGCCCTTTATAGTCTAAAATATGGCAAATCTCAGAACATGGCCGTCGATGATGCAATCCGTGTCGCGGCCGTTTTTGGCGAAACCGTCGAGGAATTCCTTGGCCTGAGCGCCTCGCAAATTCGCTCTACTCTTGCTGAAAAGGTCGCTCGACTATCCGCCCGAGAGCAGTCAATACTTGAGGCTTCGCTAGATGCAATTCTCTCAGAAGACTATGATCATCAGGCGGTAGACGTTCGAGATGCCATAGCAGAAGAAGAGCCCTTCTAACGGTTAGCTCATCTAGCTTGGAAAGCTTGTTCTGTTCATCGGACGAATGTGCCATATAGAGAACGATACCAGAACGAATTTGTGGGGCAAGATATGTCTGTATGCCGAGGGTGCTATTCTAATGTTGCATTTTCCGAGCTTGATAAAGGCGGGTATTGTTTAAACTGCCAGCAAGAACGCTCCCACATGAGGAGCAAAGCAGCTTCTTCTCAGCCCTCAGCCCCCACCCCCCCAAAGCAACCTCCACCAGATCCGCTCCGCCAGAAGCGGGATATCAGGGCAATCACACTCACGACCGAAACTGCCCTGGACGTGAAGATAGACGCCAGACTCGGCTTGGTTTCTGCGGAAATCATTGCTGGGATGAATATTGTTAAAGACATGATGACGGGCGTGAGAGATGTGGTTGGCGGCAGGAGCAAAACCACTCAAAAAGCTATGGGTGAGATAAAAGAAGATCTCTTCGCAGACTTGCAACAACAAGCCTATCACAAAGGTGCCAATATGGTCATCGGCGTCAGTTTGCGTTTTTCAGACTACGGCAGCAAGGGTACCGCAATACTTGCAACATGCATTGGTACAGCGATTAGGGCGGCTGCCGATGAGGACACCCCTTAATTTACGAGCTTTGCTGAATCGATTCACCACTTCAGTAAGGGGGTGATTGGGTAATACCCCACTTTTATTTTGACATTGGGATATTACCCATTTAGATATCAGCCTCATCCAAAGGAGGCTGACATGCAAACACCCATCGACAAAGCACGACACGTCGTCACTCACCCCGAGATCTTTGGCCGCATCCCCGCGGTGCTGGCGATGAACTGGGAGCGGCTCAAGAATGCGCGCGGCCAGACGGTCGATCATGATCGCATCGGTGCACCCGCCTATCTGATCGCTCCTGCGGCCTTCACCGACGAGGCTGACGTACAGATCGCCCGCATCCGCAGCAAGGTGCGCACCATCGCCAAAGACAAGGGCTATGACCTGCCCCCGAGCGCCGCATGATGACCGAGCGCTTCGCATCCTTTGTCACCGGCCTCGACAAGATCGACGCCGAGGACACCGAAACGCTGAAAGACGCGTTCATGAACGAGGTGATCGAGAACGGCGGCACCTATGCCCCGCCGCGCGACGATCAACCCTGCCTGTTCGAGATCAGCCTGCACGGAATCACGGCCAACGGTGTGTCCGAACTGACCGCCATCCGCAACTGGCGCATCGCCGCCACGGTATCGCTGGTGAATCCCGATGCACGCGAGGTCGAGGATGATGGCTTCATCACCGTCCACCCGCCCTGCGGCATCTCTCGCGCCATGTCGGAGGCAACATGACCGACACTTTCGCCACTGTCGTCCGCCTCATGTGGATTGATGGCACGGTTGAGGAAGAAGGGCAGATCCAGCGCAGCGACATTGCGCGTGCGTTTCGCATGTCGATCCAGCAGGCCAGTCATGACTTGCGCAGGTACATGCAATTGAACCCTCGCAGGATCACCTACGATCCATCGCCGCGCTGTTACATTCAGATCGAAGGTTCCAAGCCTCTATTCACACGCGGCCACCGCAACGCAGCAGCGGACATCGTTTCAGCCGTGTCAGAGCATTACCCATAAACGTTGCGACCAATCGACGGAGGCACAATGCTAAAACCACTTTGGAAAATTGAAAAAGGCAACACGCATGGAACGTCTTTTCGGTTGATTGTCGGCATTCCCGGCATACCCGGGTCGCATCATGTTACTGGTCTTTCACACGATCAGGCAGGCGCTCTAGAGCTTGCACTTATCGCTCTCGAAAAGCGGTCGGAGGAGCGGGCTCTAAAGACAGTCAGGGACGCTCTCGGCGTCCACGCCAACTGACCCCAGTTACCTGCTGCGGCACACCTCCTCCCGTGCCGCGCCCTTGCCGGGGGCCTGATCCGCCCCCGGTCTTTTCCCTCACATCGAAAGGCACTGTCATGAAGATCGAAGATATGGGCGACCACACCCGCGTGCCCGAGCAACCGAAGGCCTGCCACTACTGGCCCGACTGCACCTGTGGCCGCGCGGCAGACTGCTGGTTGCAGGCGCCTGATGATGCCGACCGCCGACAGGTGATCGCCTTCCCGATCGTGGCAGCAACAGCGAGCCTGCTGGCCGGTGCCGCCTTCGCGATCTACGCCGCCCTGAGCGCGTTCCTGTGAACGCCCTGACCCGTCAGCGCCTGGACGACATGCCGCCCGCGCAGCAGGCAGGCATCCTGTGCAACGATCCCCGCTTCCAGCACTTTGCCGCCACCCGCTGCGGCCTGTCCGGCCAGCAATTCAGCGCCAGCGCCGCCGCCCAATACCTGCGCGACATCTGCCAGATCGACAGCCGCAGAACTCTGAACATCTGCGCCAGGGCCAACACAAGATTTGCCGTCCTGCGCACCGAATTCGACGCATGGGCAGGCAAGATCGCCAGCCCCAGATAGGAAGGAATCCCAAAGTGATGGCCAAGAAGACACCCGGCACCGAAATCGCCAAACCCGCCCCGCATGATCCCTACAAGATGCGGACGCTCGAACAGATCCTCACCCTCTTCGATGACGGTGATTTTCTGGACAAGGTCATGGATGGCCACAAGCAGCTGCAGCTGGATCTGCTTGAGCACAAGGCCGAGAACGGTACGAAAGGCTGCAGTGGCTCGATGACCATCACGGTCAACTATGCCTTGGGCAAGTCCGGCGATGTCGCCATGGGCGCAACCGTCGCGTTCAAGGCACCCAAGAAGCCACCGAGCAGCGCCGCTGCCTACATCAACGATAACGGCGAGCTGACGCTCTACAGCCCTTTCATGTCCCGCATGCACCAACCCGTTCGCGATGTCACCGACTACGACCCCGAAACTGGCGAAGTGCGCGACACCGAGTAACCCCAACCCAACGAGGAAAATACCAATGTCTGAGACGAAACTAGAAGCAACCGCGTTCGAGAACCCAGCTGAAACCATGCGCGACGTGATGGCAAAGCTGGGCCATCACGACACGATCGACATGCCCGAGGCGCTGAACCTGACCAAAGCGCACCTCGTCACGGTGCCCGAAAAGCGCCGGGTCGAAGATCTGAGCAGGTATCACCGCGAAGCCGCTGAATACCTCAAGCCCGCCCGTCGCAAGGGCACAGCGCACCTTGCTGACCTCGCCAGCCTGATCGACTGGGCAAACCGCTTCAAAGGCCCCACGACGGCCATGTTCGCCAACCCTGACATGGCAGCGCCCACCCTGACCTGCATCGCCGACTATCATGCTGGCGGTGCTGTTGACCTATCCAACGCCGAGGGAGACCCGACCGCAATGCCTTGCCACCATCGCGGCGTGTACGATTTCCCGCTGTCCGACGAATGGAAGATCTGGATGGCCGCCTCAGGCGAGCCGATGGACAAGGACGAATTCGGCGAATTCATCGAGGCCAACGCCAAGGACATCATGGACCCGACCCCGCCAGTGCTGCAGCTGAAACTCAGCGAAGAGAACCAGACTTGGGAAAACCGCCTGATCGACACCGCCCAGCAGATTGAAGGCCGCTATGGTCAGCTCACCCAGCTGCTGGCGATGTCAAAGAGGTTTCAGGTGTTCGAGACCAGCGACCTTAAAGTTACGTCCAACCGCGACACCGGTGAAGCCGAGATCCAGTTCTTGAACGAGCACAAGGATTCCGATGGTCGACCGCTCAACATCCCAAACCTGATCATCATCGCGATCCCTGTGTTCCTGAGCGGTGCCGCCTACCGGATGCCGGTGCGGGTGCGCTACCGGAAGAACGGTGCCGCGCTCAAGTTCACCCTGACGATCTACAACCCCAAGAAATCCTTCGACGCATCGTTCGACGAAACCATCGCGCAAGCGAAGGAAGAGACCGACCTGCCAATTTTCATGGGCAAACCGGAAGCCTGATTTCTCTTTCTGGCCCCCTGCAACGGGGGCCATCGACAGAAATCAGCCGAGGAGAACCACCATGTCAAAGACAAGCCTTGCAGATCTGAACAACCACCTGTTTGACCAGCTCGACCGGCTGACAGATCGAAACCTCACTCCAGAGGAGACGGAGACCGAGATCAAGCGCGCTGGCGCAATGATCGGTATCGCCGATCGTATCAGCTCCAACGCTGACCTGAGCTTGAAAGCGGCCAAGCTCTTTGCCGAGCATGGCAAAGCTGTGCTGCCCCACCTGCCCCAGATTGGCAGCCGAGCAACCGAAAGCGACGCAGAATGAAAGGCCGCGCTATCATTTACTCAGAAGAAGAGCTGGCCTGGATCGAGGCGCACAGCGATCAGGTCCGCAAGGATCTGCACGCGGCCTTCCAGAAGCGTTTTGGCCGGCCTGACGTGTCCGTCGACAGCATCAAGTCGCTTTGCACCCGCAAAGGCTGGAAAACGGGGCGCACTGGTCATTTCGCTAAAGGTGAGCCGCCGATGAACAAGGGCAAAAAGATGCCCTTCAACGAGAACAGCGCACGGACCCAGTTCAAAAAGGGTGGCCTGCCCCATAATCACCGCGGGGCCGGTCACGAACGCATCTGCCCAAAAGACGGCTATGTCATCCTGATCGTCGCCGAGCGGAACCCGTGGACGGGTGCCGAAACCAGACCTGTGCTCAAGCACAGATGGCTTTGGGAACAAGCGAATGGTCCGATCCCGAAGGGCCACGTCCTCAAGTGTCTTGATGGCGACAAGACGAACTGCGACCCAAGCAACTGGGAACTTGTCTCACAATCGATGCTGCCTCGGCTTTCAGGTGGCCGGAAGGGCAAGGGCTACGACCAGCATGCACCCGAGCTGCGCCCGACAGTGCTGGCGATCGCCAGGCTGGAAGACAAGGCCCGTGAAGCCAAGCGGAGGATTTCAAAGTGACTCAGCAAACCAAGATCGAATGGACCGACTTCACGGTCAATTTCTGGGAGGGCTGCCAGAAGGTCGGCCCAGGCTGCGACCACTGCTACGCCGAGGCGCGCGATGCGCGGTTCACAGGCGGCAAGCACTGGGGGCCAGGAGCGCCGCGCCGCTATGTCAAAGGCGGGATCGCCAAGCTGCGCAAGATCAACCGGAAGGCCGAGAAGTTTCACAGGGACCATGGCCACTGGCCGCGCGTGTTCTGCTCAAGCCTGTCGGACATCTTCGACAACGCAGTTGATCCAGCTTGGCGGGCAGAGGCGTTCAAGGAACTGACGTCCGCGACCAATACGCGCCCGCAGCTGCTGACCAAGCGCGTCGGCAACGTCTTCCAGATGATCCCGCCTGCGTGGGCGATGAAGTGGCCTGCACATGTCGGCCTGATGATCACAGTGGTAAACCAAGCAGAGGCAGACCGGGACATTCCGAAGCTGCTGGAACTTGGGTCGCGCCTAAAAATCCCGTGGATTGGCCTTTCAATGGAGCCGCTTCTAGGACCGGTGGACCTCACCAAAATCCCAGATCCATCCGGCCTAGCCGATTCCTACATGGATGCGCTACGCGGCAAATTTTGGATGCCACCGGACAGGGTTGATTGGCCGACACAAGCCCGCCCAGTCGACGGGCGATTAAATGTGAACCTGTGCAACTGGATAAACTGGGTGATCGTCGGCGGCGAGAGCGGCCACCACGCCCGACCGACGCATCCCGACTGGATCCGCAGCTTGCGCGATCAGTGCGAGGCATCGGGAACGCCGTTTCTCTTCAAGCAGTGGGGGGAGTGGCTGCCGTGGGAACCAGACAGCACGCCACTTTGGAAACGCCAAGATGGCAATTTAGAAGACGGTAATTTGCTGTTTCCGGCCGATATTGATCAAAATTCCCGTTGGTCTGACGGCTTGATCGAAAGTTATGGGTTCAACCAAGCGGTCTTTCAAAAAGTCGGTAAAGCCCGCGCTGGTCGCCTGCTGGATGGCGTCGAATGGAGCGGGGTGCCGACATGACAGCGCTCAATGAAGGCCAGCCAGTAGATCGACTTCATTCTTACGGCTTAGAACTGGATATGCCGCTTGATGCAGGTATTGAAGTCGCAGTTCACGCTCTCCGAAAGGAAGGAATTGAAACAATCGAATCCTGCGAGGGTGGTGAAGGACATCCGTTCTTCGCACCTACTGTGAGAGTAGCAGGCGGTCCCGGTGAGGGCTTTCGCGCATACGGAGTTGCTGTCAGGGCCGGTCTTAAGCCTAAATCTATCGCCCGAGTTTGGACAGTGGACGATGGCGAATTAACCGGCCCCTTCTGGGATATAGTTTTTGGAAATTCAGATGCCTAGGAAAGCTGTTTACAGTGGCTGCACTTCGGCAAGCCACCAGTCCCTGCAACCTTGTTCTCTCTTTCTATGTTGTTGCCTTCGGTGCAACTGCTGTTGTCGTGGTGAACCCCAGTACCGGGCTTCTTCGAGTGAAATGGAGAAACTTTAGCCATGATGTTATCCTTTAAAAAATTTAAGAGAGTCAAAGGGTCGACTCATCCCTTCGTTGAGTCAAGAACTCTCTTTCCCGCAAAAGTGATGTTATTCATCTTTAACGCCGTTCTTACTGGCTCGATAAAAGTTGGTTCCACGGGCGTAGCGTCCGAAAGCAATCCGACATGACCGATCCCGTCCGCATCCAGCTTTCTCGAGCAAAGGGCTGGCGCATGCCCGACAACACTGTGAACGTCGCGCGCGGTCCTGGTCGGAAATGGGGAAACCCTTGGGTTATTGGGAAAACCTACTACAGAGATTCTGACGGGACTTCTGGGCCCGTCGAGTGCGCTGAAACCGCCGTCCGCTTATTCGAAGAGATGCTGCAGCTCGAACGGCGCAGATATCCCACCACCGATGAAATCCGAGCCGATCTGCGGGGCAAGAACCTCGCCTGTTGGTGTAAGCTGGATGCGCCCTGCCATGCAGACGTTCTGCTGCGCATTGCGAATGAGGACAACTGAGCCATGCCGGTGACGCGTGATTTCACACCGCGATTGATGCCTGCCCCTCAGGCAGCGCATTATCTTGGCGTGTCTGAATCCACGTTGCGAACCATAGACCTGCCCCGCAAAACGGTCGGAGCCAAGAAGATGTACGACAAGTTCGATCTTGACCAATGGGTCGATACGCTCCCCTATGAGAACGAACAGCCCGAAAATGTCTGGTGAAAGCTTGAAACTGAAATACCCCGGCTTGATCAGGTCGCCCATGCCGTCGGGAAATGTGCGGTGGCTGGTGCGCGTGGCAGGCGATCCAAAAAAGCGCATCACGCTTACGGTAGATCCCGAGCATCCGGAGTTTCATGAAATCTATGTCGCAGCACGATCAGGCGTCAAAAAGGCCCCTGACCTAAAGGTGCAATCCGCCCAGACTGGAACCTTAGGCTGGTTGGGTGCGGCATACCTGAAGCATCTGGAAAAGGCCGTAGAGAATGGGGACGCAAGTCGACTGACCCTTAAACAGCGCGAAAACCTTATGCCCGGGTTTCTGGCTCACACAAGCCAGACGGGTCGCTCAGTAGGCAAATCATACGCGACGCTGCCGGTGGATATCCCGCCTCATGAGCTGGTGCTGTTCAGAGACAGCCTGATGGCAACACCAGGCAAAGCGACCAACACGTTCAAGATGCTCAAGGCCATGTTCAAGTGGGCGCTAGATCGCAAATACACCCAGACCAACCCCGCCGCCGCGATCAAAGTGAACTACGTCAGCAAGGGCGGTGCGAAGCCCTGGACGCTTGATGATCTTGAGAAGTTCAGGAAAGCTCATCCTAAGGGCACGATGGCCCACCTCACCCTGACCCTCTTCATGTTCACCGCATGCAGGATCAGCGAAGCATACAAGCTCGGGCGCGCCAACGAAGTGAAGAAAGGCGGCGTCACCTGGTTGGAATGGCAACCTTCGAAGAAGAATGCGCAGTTCGTGTCCCTGCCAGTGCTTCCCCCGCTGGCACAAGCCATCAAAGCACAGACCGTCATTGGCGAGACGTATCTACTGAACCAGTCCGGCAAGCCGTTTGGTAGCGCCGAGACCCTGCGCAACAGCATGCAGACCTGGTGCAAGGAAGCTGGCCTAACGGGTCTGTCGTCGCACGGCATCCGCAAAGCGGCCGGTCACCTCATGGCCCTTCATGGCGCCACCCAGTACGAGATCATGGCGGTGCACGGACACGCCAACGCCAGCAGCTCCGAGGTCTATACGAAGGGCGTCGAGCGACAGCGTTTGGCCGAGCGTGCGAACAGTCGGCTGGCGTCAATTGATTGGTGAAGTGTCACACGCTCGATTCCGCGTGTGACACATTCATTCTTAAATCGCTATTTTAAAGGCTAAAATCGCCCGCCTGATAGTCCTGCCGGGCCTACCAAACTTTCAGTATTCACACTGAAACCGCCGCATTCCATTTAAAAATACAAGGTTACTTTGGGGCTGCATGCTACGATCCGCGGGACAATCGCGCTGTTTCGCGTGGCCTCAGGCGGCAGCGTTTACCTCGAGGCTTTGCGCGGCGCGGATCGGGAGTGTCAGGATAAAGCAGCTGCCCTGCCCGACGACGCTGGACACGCTGAGGC
>OJBD01000036.1_pt1 | contig 36074 bp, 33 predicted proteins | sample 1590481 | NCBI WGS metagenome assembly OJBD01 (sample SAMN05416811, study PRJEB24817) | seawater metagenome | isolation source: Sea water | place: Canada:Atlantic | collected 2013-07 | reverse complement strand
GAAACTTAGCGGAAAACTCCATCTCCGAACGATCCAGTTTTCAGGGAGCAGAGCACTCTGTCAAGAAACGCACGAAAGACGGGAAAACCAAAACGAGTTCGATAAAGTCGCGTGAGACGCAGTAATCAGCCTCCCGGAAACCCAGGGCGGTTCACTGACCTGCTCGTACCGGCCGCAGCCGGCATCCAGCTCCCTGTGTATAAAGTTAATATATATATCAAAGTCAATTACTTAGGAGAATGTTCGCCTCCCCGGTGACGGCGACTTGGTTGGATTTTCCCGTTCAGAGCGTTAGGTAGCATCACCTGATCGCATGTCGATTGCTGGTGCTACCGATCAGGGCGTCAGTTGAGTGCGCCACTCATGGGGAGACCAACATATGTCTAAAGAAACGCAAGCACCGACACCCTCGGATGTTTCAGGCTGGACCGATCCCACGATGGATTCGGTACGCGGGACGGAAACGCCCAAGGATCCGAACAAGGGCTATATCGCCCTGCTAGGCTGGAGCGTCAACGCCATCAAGGCAGCCCAGAAATTTGACCGTCGCTACGTCGTTGTTGCGCCCGACTGGGCCGCCGATTTCTGCGAGGCGAACAACATTCCCTTCATTCCGTGGGACTTTGCGCGACTGAACGACCGCTCGATGGAGATCGCCCAACGGCTCAAGTCCGACGGCGTCGACGTGGCGATTCCGCTGTTCGAGGAAACCGTCGAATGGTCGGGCGCGATCAACTCTGTGCTCATGGACAAGCCGCGCATGTACGGGCAGTCCATCCTGTTCCGGGACAAGGCGCTGATGAAACGCCGCGCCCAGCTGGGCGGCATCCGCGTCGGCATCTTTGAGGAAGCCTATGAAAAAGACGACATCATCCGGTTCATGAAGCGGGTCAACCAGACGCTGCTCAAGCTTGACGGCGACCCCAACGACCCGATCCACGTCAAGGCCTTTGACAAGGCCGGCTGCCTCGGTCACCGCATGATCCGCGAGATCGAGGACATCGACAAGATTCCGGACGAAGAGTATCCGCTGCTGATGGAAAGCCACCTCGACGGCTGGGAGTTCGCGGTCGAAGCCTGGGTCCATGACGGCGAGATCAAGTTCCTCAACATCTCGGAATACGTGACACTGGGCTACTCTGTCTTCGTCCCCGCCACCAAGGAGCTGGAGAGCTGGCGCGAGGCGATCACCAAGCAGATCGAGAAGCTGATCAAGACCTTTGATATCAAGTTCGGACAGATCCACCCCGAATACTTCGTCACCTCCGACGGCGAAATGTACTTTGGCGAAGTCGCCTATCGCCCGCCGGGCTTCAAGGCGTTCGAACTGATCGAGCGTGCCTATGGTTTCAGCGCCTACCAGGCGTCTATACTGGTGTTCGACCCCAAAAGCACCAAGGAAGAGGTCGATGCCTTCTTTCCGCGCGCGGTCGAGGATGCCAAGTGTTATGCTGGGTGTTTCGGCGTCTATCCCCGGCGCCGTGTGGTAAGCAAACTGGAGATGCCCAAGGAAACCACGGAGCATCCGTATTTCGAGTCGCACGAGCTGATCGCACCGACAGAGGAAACGGTTCCGGATCGGTCAGCCTTCGGCACACATTGGGGCCTGGTGTTTTTCGCCGGGGACGATCCCATCAAGTTGCGCGATCTCCTCAAAGCGCAGGAAGACCTGGATTTTTACGTGTGATGACAACGCAGATCGACGCCCATCAATACAATCTCGACAGCCGGGCTGAAAATGCCCGGCTGTCCGATGCTCTGGACGTCACGATAGAACAGCTTGCCCATGCGGAACCGGCGGCAAAGCTGGAATGCCAGCAGGCCGTTTTGCACCTGGTCGGGCAGCTGTTACAGACGGATAGCGGGATGGCGGCGATCTGCGACCGCGCCGTGGCCATGGACCTTGCCGGTTTGTTCGCCGGGTCGGACTGGGATGTCCCGGAGGCTTTGCTGCCGCAGATTTCAGCCAGCACGCTGCTGGCCGAAGACCCGGGCCTTTTGGCGATCGAGGTCGCAAGCCTGTGCCGGTTCCTGGCAATCGCCACGGGGACCACGCGGCACCACAACCTTCACCAGGACACTGCGGGCCATTTCCTGACCCAGGTGCTTGCGCTCAACCTCCGGGATATCTTTGGCAATTCGGACGAGGCGACGCGCGCGCTGGGCGAGCGGCAGCAGACCAAGCAGCGGATCCTGCGCTTCATCTCGGAACACATCGGTCTGACGGATGTGCTGGGCGCACTTGTCACCGAAATCTGGCGCCTGCTCGACCAGCGGTCGATCCAGGTCGGCGTGGTCAAGGACATGATCGTCCAGATCGCCATCGCGCTCAACGAAAAGGGAACCGAGCCGGGCAGCGAGCGTCTGGGAGCGGACCGGCTCGTGAGTGCCCTGTTCGGCCCGACGGTCGCCTCGCTGGATGACCCGGGCGTCGAAGCCTACCTCGAAAGGATCGAACATTTCGACGAGGCCGCCCTGTCGCGTGAGGCAATGGGTTTTGCCCGGGCCATGCACGACACCGGACTTGTGTCGGACTACCACGTGACATTCCTTCTGTACGTGCTGGATTACCGCGACCGCGCGCTTGTGCCCGATACTCTGGGCCTGGGGGCCACGGGTCTGGATTGCTGGCGCCACTACCGCCGCCTGATCGAGGACCTGATCCGTGCGAGCGTCACGCTCTCGACGCCTCAGGCCGTCTATGGCCTGACGATGCTTCTGGAACGCGGGGTGCTGCACCATGGGCCGATGGTGCCGGCCCTGGACCGGCAGCTGAGGCAAAAGATACAAGGGTCCGCCCGTGCACGCATCAGCCTGGGCTTTGGCGATCTCGTTTCACCCGAAACGCACCTTCTGGCCGGGGTGCTGCAGATCATCGGCCAGCCGCTCGGCGTGGGTCAGGGCGCCAATCCGACCTGCCAGTCGGCCCGCGCAATTGCCATGTGGTCCCAGGTAGAGCCCGACTACCTTCTGCACATCATCTACCAGGCCTCGCAGTTCGATGCGGTGCTGATGCATTTCGAGGGCACCGAGATCAATTCTGCCAATCTTCCGGCGGGCCTGGCCGGATTCGGCCCGATAGACGCCGATCCGGTTTCGGTTCTGCTGGTGGCGCATCTGGACCGTATCTACGCCAAGATGGGCCAGCTCTGCATCGGTCGCGAAGGCGATCCGCATCGCTGGATCAACCCCGAGTTTCATGGCTGGTGGGTGTCGCGCGACTGTGCAGTGGCCGTCGATGTGACGACTGGCAAGCTTGCCGATTACGACAATTTCCTGCGCCGCTTCTTTGCCGCCTATCACCCACATCACAACGGGGATCGCCCCGTTAGCCACCCCCAGCCCGCGGGTATCGCCGTCACGGATCCAAACCAGCAGTTCATCGGCTGGCATGCCATCGCGATCCTGCGCGTCGCCGAAGACCAGGCCGGGATGATGCGGGTCTATTTCTACAACCCGAACAACGACAGCGGTCAGGATTGGGGCGGTGGTGTCGTGGTCTCGACCAGCGGGAACGGCGAACGCAACGGCGAGGGCTCTCTTGAGTTCGGGCATTTTCTTTCCCGGGTCTATCTGTTTCATGACGACCCGTTACGGGGCCGGCAAACGTTAAAGGATGTCTCGGACGCGGCGATCGACGCGGTTCTCCAACAGGCAACCGAAAGCTGGGCGGCGGATCGGCTGTGATCGTCGCCCGCGCCCCCGTCAGCATGCGGTGCTGATTTTCGGGTTCCGTTAATCCACGTGAGGCAATCTGGCCTGTATGAATCAAACTCCCAAATTGAGAGGGTTTTATGAGCAATCTTTACTGGCTGAGCGAAGATCAGATGGCACAGCTTCGGTCCTATTTCCCCAAGAGCCACGGTGTGCCGCCGCGTGTTGAGCGGCATTATATTCATAAATCGCAACGGCTTGCGGCGGTGTGACGCACCGAAGGAATATGGTCCTCACAAGACCCTCTACAACCGCTGGAAGCGATGGAGCGACATGGGGGTGTTCGCGCGGATCATGATGGGGCTGGCTGCCGAAGCCCCCGACAACAATACGATCTCGATCGACGCGACCTACCTCAAAGCACATCGTACCGCCTCGAGCCTTCGAGTCAAAATGGGGGGCGTGGACGTATGATCGCTGCCCGGCAGCGTATTGCGCAGCAATGTCCCGAGAGGGGGGGGCGGACCAAAGGCGGTATGAACACAAAGTTGCACGCCGTAACTGACATAATTGGCCGAGCGATCCGGTTTGTCCTGACCGCTGGTCAGGTGAGCGATCATACCGGAGCGAGAGCTCTTATGAACAGCCTGCCAGCAGCGGATTGGCTTTTGGGTGATCGAGGGTATGATGCGGATTGGTTTCGCGAAGCCCCTGTGGATATGGGCATAACGCCCTGCATCCCCGGACGGAAGTCACGCGACGAGACAGTCGAATATGACAAGCGGCACTACAAAAAGACGTAACCGGATTGAAATCATGTCTGGTCGCCTGAAAGACCGGCGGCGCGTGGCCGTCCGCTACGACAGATGCCTGAAGGTCTTCCTCTCCGCCATCACTATCGCTGCAACCGTAATATTCTGGTTATGTGTCCTGAACCTAGCGGGTCTTTCGTAACAGGGCGCTGCGCGCATATGGCCTCCCGGCTGCTCCGGACGAACTTGGCCTGACGGGAAAGGTCAACTTGGGAGATCTGTCTATCCCTTCTTTGCGCTCGAATGCCCTCGCCCTAGTGCGTCCACACCTGTTTCCGGTTGGTCGCGAAATTCTCGCCATAACCACCGGGACGGATATTGGGTTTGCGCGCGTGTGGCTGTGTGACGACCGCCTCGATGCCGTGATCCTTGGCGTATTCGACGGCCGCTTCCATCGTGGCAAAGCGCAGGCGGACCTGCGCCTGCGTGTCGTCGTTGGAGGTCCAGCCCATCAGTGGATCAACCTCGCGCGCCGATGCCGAGACGAACTCGAGAATCCAGTCGCGTGTCGTCGCCGAGCCGGATTGCATGGCGTTGCGGGCGGGGCGATAGATACGTGCGGTCATTGAGCTCTCCGTTCTTCGGAACGCTTATCGGATATCCGGCCCTGTCAAGCAAGAGGGGCGCGCTGGCATCCCTGGAAAACGGATGCGGTTCCTCGCCAACACCTCGGCTTTCGGCCGCTAACACCCTGTTCGGGCAAGAAGTCACACACAACGGGGTTGAAAGAGAACAAATACAGACCAAAATCTGTGCAGATCGGAGAATCGCCCATGCCCACGCCTGCCATGCCCCTCACCGCCATGCCTATCACGATGGATCAGGTGCAAGCGCGTCCAAAGCTGGAGGGAGGGCGACGGTTGGTCATGCAGACCGAATATGCACCCGCGGGCGACCAACCGACCGCGATCACCGAACTTTCGGGCGGGGTGATGAGCGGTGAACGCGATCAGGTTCTGCTGGGCGCGACCGGGACCGGCAAGACCTTCACCATGGCAAAAGTGATCGAGGAGACGCAGCGCCCCGCGATCATCCTCGCCCCGAACAAGACGCTGGCGGCGCAGCTTTACGGCGAATTCAAGAGCTTTTTTCCCGATAATGCCGTGGAATATTTCGTCAGCTTTTACGACTACTATCAACCCGAAGCCTACGTCGCGCGATCCGACACCTATATCGAGAAGGAAAGCCAGATTAACGAGCAGATCGACCGGATGCGCCACTCGGCCACCCGCGCACTGCTGGAGCGGGACGACGTCATCATCGTCGCCTCGGTCTCCTGCATCTACGGCATCGGGTCGGTGGAAACCTACGGCGCGATGACGCAGGACCTGAAGGCGGGCGGCAGCTACGATCAGCGCCAGGTGATCGCGGACCTCGTCGCACAGCAGTACAAGCGCAACGATCAGGCGTTCCAGCGGGGCGCCTTCCGCGTACGCGGCGATTCGCTGGAGGTCTTTCCGGCCCACCTCGAAGATCGCGCCTGGCGTTTGTCGTTCTTTGGCGAAGAGCTTGAGAGCATTACCGAATTCGATCCTCTCACGGGGCAGAAAACCGATACATTCGAGCAAATCCGCATCTACGCGAACTCGCACTACGTGACGCCCAAACCGACGATGCAGCAGGCGATCGTTTCGATCCGTAAGGAGCTGCGCTCCCGGCTTGATCAATTGGTGAGCGAAGGCAAACTGCTGGAAGCGCAACGGCTGGAGCAACGAACGAACTTTGATCTCGAAATGCTGGAGGCGACCGGTGTCTGCAACGGGATCGAGAATTATTCGCGCTACCTCACGGGGCGCGCGCCCGGCGAGCCGCCGCCGACCCTCTTCGAGTTCATTCCCGATAACGCCATTGTTTTCGCTGACGAATCCCACGTCTCGATTCCGCAGATCGGCGGCATGTACAAGGGCGACTACCGGCGGAAATTCACGCTGGCCGAACATGGTTTCCGCTTGCCCTCCTGCATGGACAATCGCCCGTTGAAATTCGAGGAATGGGACGCGATGCGCCCGCAGTCGGTTTACGTCTCTGCCACGCCATCGGCCTGGGAGCTGGAGCAGACCGGCGGTGTCTTTACCGAACAGGTCATCCGGCCCACCGGTCTGGTTGATCCGCAGATCGAAATCCGCCCCGTATCGATGCAGGTCGATGATCTGCTGGACGAGATCCGCAAGGTTACGGCGGACGGATATCGCACGCTCGTCACGACCCTGACGAAACGCATGGCCGAGGATTTGACAGAATACCTGCATGAACAGGGCATCAAGGTGCGCTACATGCATTCCGACATCGACACGATCGAGCGGATCGAAATCCTGCGGGACCTTCGGCTCGGCGCGTTTGACGTGTTGATCGGGATCAACCTGCTTCGCGAGGGGCTCGACATTCCCGAGTGTGGGTTGGTCGCGATCCTCGATGCGGACAAGGAGGGCTTCCTGCGGTCTGAAACATCGCTCATCCAGACGATCGGGCGGGCCGCGCGGAATGCCGAGGGGCGGGTGATCATGTATGCTGACCGCATCACCGGCTCGATGGAGCGGGCGCTGGCGGAGACCGACCGTCGCCGCGAAAAGCAGGTCGCCTACAACGAAGAGCACGGCATTACCCCCGCGACGATCAAGAAGAACGTCGATGATATTCTGCAAGGTCTCTACAAGGGCGATGTAGATATGAACCGCGTGACGGCCAAGGTCGACAAGCCGCTCGTGGGGGCGAACCTTCAGGCGCATCTGGACGGGTTGCGCGATGCCATGCGCAAGGCGGCTGAGAACCTCGAGTTCGAGGAAGCTGCGAGGCTGCGTGACGAGGTCAAGCGGCTGGAAGCCGTCGACCTTACCATTTCCGACGATCCGATGGCGCGGCAACAGGCGGTGGAGCGTGCCTCCGACGCGGCTGTGGGATCGCGGGGGCGATCGACGGCGGGGCGACCAGGGCAGCATGGCGGAAACGTGAAACGCCGTCGGAGGTGACTGATCGTCGGCTTCGCCCGGGTTGGACGTCGGAGTTCTGTTTTGCGCGATGTCTCGCCACCGTCGACTGGAACTCCGTGGCCGCAGATCGGTGAACCTGGCGCGACGCGTGACAGCCAAGATGGCGGCTTTTCCTCCAGACGCCACAATCTCTGCCGTGTTTGCATGATGCAGATCGGAGCAATAGATTGGTCGCCGACGGTTTTTGCTTTTCGGTAAATCAGATTTCATCCTCTTGCCTGACAGCGTCCCGACCTCTTTCATATAGGCAAAACGTGAAAGAAATCTTACCGGATAGCCGACCGACCTCTGGCTTGACGGAAAACACCTCTCGATGCGATACTTTCTATAAAGTTCAACCCACTACGAGAAAAATTCAAAATCACAGAATAATTTATTCTGAATTTAACCCGCAGACTTCATCCTAAAACTATTCACGACAACGGATGCTGTATATGTGGAAAATTCTCTCTCTCATTATCTTAATATCGAGCCCTTCCTACGGTCGAGATTCGAATCTTTCACGAGCACCTTATGATAGTCTCGACCGAAACCATTTCTTAATGAAACCTCTACCATATCACGATGAGAAACCCAAAACGACACAATCAGGATCCTATTGGCGGCCATCACCACAAGCCGGTCTGGGCGACCCACGAGGCATGACGGCGACAGGCCCGCCCGCACGCGTGACTGAAGTCACGCGGTCCTTCTCGCCCTTAAATCGGCTGCGCTCCGGCTGGTCGCTCGGTCGACGCGGAAAGGGGCGCGTGATGCTCGCCAATCTCTCCTTCGAACGGCGCCAGTTCATCGGAGGTTTTAAGACCTGGCTCGCCGGCGATGTGGGCTTTCGTGCCTCGGGAACGCGCACCGAAGGTTCGCTCGGGGCCACCATCGGCACAGTGGTCCAAAGCGGAGCGCACGTCTATTCCCAAGTGCACATGGACGCCCTGCTGGCATCGCGCGAGCCGGTGTTGCCCGACAGGCAGACCGGCAGGGCATATAACGTGCGGCCAAGACCCAAGAGCGGCACAAGCGATCCGGATATTCACGTCACCCTCGCGGCAGCCATGCCGCTGTCACATAACACCTTTATCGACATTGGCGTGTCGCACGAGGTGATGAAAGGCAGCGCCTCCCGCCTCAGAGTTGGCCTCTGGAGCTCATTCTGATGAGGTCGGGTCCGAATGCGCGGACACGAGAATCCACGCATACCGATCCGCACAAAGACCTGCCCAAAGCGGTCCGCTCAAATCGGGTTATCCATCCGAACGCGCATCACCACTGTGCCCTTGACCTCAGTTTCCCACCTGAGGTCGATCTGATCCTTGTTGCTGCCGCGCTCCGTCGTGACGTAGGGCATGGAGAACCGCTTCACGTTGGAGGCGGTGACAATCGCATTCTTCGCGATAACGGATTCGACCGTCTGGGCCCAACCGCCAAAGGGCAACTTCGGCGCGCAATCCACGGTCCAGGTCAGCGAGGCCGTGTTTTCGCTATGTTGGAGCACCAGCGGATTGGACGTGCCGGTGGAAACCTGATTGTAACTATTGTCTGCGAAGGTGATATTCTTCATGCGACCGAAATCGAGGTTTGCAAAACTCGTGTCCACCCCTTCCACCCGGTCAATGCTGGCTGCGACAATCCTGAACAGGTTTCCGGTCACGGCCATACCATTTATGAAATGCCCCGCGCCGTGTGGGCGCACCGTGATATATGTGAACCAGGGCGCGACGTGGCTGGCCAGAAAGATATTGTCTGAGATATTCATCGCCGAAAAACTTAACTCAGATGCATACTCCGGGGCTTGGTCATGTTCGTTGGCCCATTCGATATGACAATTGTCGACGTAATTCCCGATGAACGACATGCGTGCCGACATTTCCGTGATCACCAGCCCCGCCGTTCGTATCGCGTTGGAAGCTGAATCGCCCTGAAAGAAATGGTTGCCCGAGAATATGGAATTGGCGCCGCCGACAACCCCGAAATGGCGCAGATGCATCGCGCGATTATCCCGGACCTTCACATCATTCGCATTGACGTTGAACCCGACGGACACCCTGTCCTGTCCCAGCTTGGAGCTTTCGTGTGACAAAAACTGACACCGATCAATCATCATGCCCTGACACCCGGACCCATGCGACGTGATCCCGCGATCCTTGGGCGCGGTGATAAAACAGTCGCGCAGATGGAAGATCGCGCCGGAAGGTGCGAGCAATATGCCAGAACATTCGCCCCAGCACTGGAATTCGATATCCGACATCTCGAACTTGTCGAGCTTCGAGAACCCACTGAAGTCCAACAGGTATTTATATCGCTTAAAAGTATAGGTCTGCGTCCCGGCGGCATCATACAGCGGCTTGGACAGCGTGATCTCACCCGCTCCGATGTTGGTGTCGCGCACGTAAACCTCGCGCCCCACCCCGTTCGCGGTGATATGCGAGCCGACCGGAATATTGGCTACTCCGCTGACGTTGGTCAGTTTCAGCGGGTTGGAGGGCGCATAGGTGGCCTGCGCGGTGACGGTCGTGGTGTCCCAGGCGGGTCCGGCGATACATTCGAGCTGACCGTTGTGGATCAGACGGCGGGTGGCATAGCTCTGCTTGTTGGGGACAGCCGCCTGCATATCGATGGGCGCCGTCACCCCGACGCGCCGCCCGCCAAGGTCGAGGGATTCGTGATCGGTGTTGTTTAACAGCGCCTGAAACGCCTTGCGAAACGCCAGGTCTTCACTGCCCAAGGCGTCGATATAGGTCGGCAGATCGAAATCCTTGGTCAGCGACAGGATCTTGTCCGTCGCCATGCTCACTGTCCCTTCGAACCGCACGCGGCTTTGCAAAACGAGACTGTCAGAGAGGCGATGCACACCCGCCGGCACCATGACCAATCGTCCGTTCGCCGCCGCGTCCGCCGCCTGAAACGCCGCCAGATCGTCGCTGAGCCCGTCTCCCCGCGCACCGTAGTCGCGCACGTCGACCCATGCCATCATGTCGCGCAGAAAGACGCTGGTAATATCCTCGATCACCAGGTCGTCGATCCGCACGGTCCCGCCATTCGCCCCGGTGAGGTCAAGGCCAAAGTGACCGTAGCTCGGACCCTGCCCCCAGATCATGTCGACGCCCGACCGACTGCCGGAGCCGATGATCGCAGTGACCTCCACCACCTCACCATAGCTGGTCAGCGCAACACTTGGCCCGGCCTCCACCAGCCCGCTCACATGCCCGCCCGCGCTCCCCGCCCAGGCGGCGATCCGCACGCTCGGCAATGCGCCGCTGATCGCCTTGATCCGTACGCGCACCCGCAGATAGCAGCCGGGCAGGATCGGCGTCTGGCCCATATAGCGCAGTTTCTGGGTCGAGCTGGTTTTCAGCACCTCCAGACAGCCGCCGAAATCCTGATCGGCCGGGACATAAGCCGCGTTGCCGGTGCCCTCATAGGTGTCCGAACCCGGCGTTCCGTCGCCGCTGGACCAGACGTCGAGACCGTCCTCAAAGGCGGTCGGCATGAAAAGGATTCCCTCGGTGATCGCCTTGTTCATTCTATTCCCCTTGTGTTCGGCACGCACGGCCATGAAAGGCCCGGCGGGACAGGCCCGCGCAGGTTGGGGAATGGAAATACCGGGGGTAGGTTAACGCCGCCCTAGACCACCGTGACGTTGCATCACGCAAAACAGGCTATCAGAGACGGCAAAGCGGCTTCAGGTCGCCAGTGGAGGTGCCGCGACGAACTGCACGCCGTTGATTTTCCAGCCGTCGTCCCCCTCAATCATTTCGTAATCCAAGAGATATAGGGTCCCCTTGGAATCGAGGATTTCGACCCGTTGCAGGATTCGTCCGCCTTCCTCCCTCAGGTCCAGCATCCGTACCTTGCCGGGATCGCGCACCATTGGATAGGACCGTTCGACCATCAGGCCGAACCCCTCGGCAGAGCCGTAGTACCTCTGAATCATCGGACTGGCGTAGCTGTAGGCGCGGTCCAGATCATCGACGCGAAAGGCGTCGAACTGGTGGGTGACGATCTGGCCGGGGTCCCCCTCCCCTGCCCGGGCCAGCCCGGCAAAGGCCAGCAGGGTGAGGACGCAAAGCAGCGGTGCAATACGCGGAATCATGAACATGATGGTGCCTCCTGACCTCAAGACGACGTATACCAATTACGCAGCCATCGCCGTTCAGGTTTCACCTTTTCACAAATACGCCCGCCGGAGGCAGGCTTAACCAAGCTCGCCCGCCAGCCCCCTATCGATCAGCGCGACGGTCTCGCCCACGCCGTAGAGGGCGATAAAGCTGCCGAACCGCGGCCCCTGAGAGGCCCCCAGCAGCACCTCGTAGAGCGCCTTGAACCAACCGCGCATCGGATCAAACCTGTCGCGACCCACGTCAAACACCACCTGTTGCAGCGCGTCGCCCTCGACCGCGCCATCGTAGGCCACCAGCCGGTCGCGCAGATCGATGAGCGCCTCGCGCTCGGCATCGGTCGGGGCGCGGAACACCTTCTCCGGCTTCACGAAATCGTTGTAGTAGCGCACGGCAAAACCGGCGGCGGCGTCAAGGTCGGGGTGCGTGGCCGGCGTCGCCTCGGGCGCATAGCGGCGGATGAAACCCCACAAGGTTTCCTTGTCTTCCGCCCCCGCAACGGAGGCGAGGTTCAAGAGCATCGCAAAGGGCACCACCATCCGACTTTCCGGCACCTTGCCGCCGTGAATGTGCCAGACCGGATTGTTGGCACGCTGATCGGCGTCCTGACCGACATAGGCGCGCAACTGCTGGTGGTATTCGTCGACCGCCTTGGGGATCACGTCAAAATGCATGCGCTTGGCCGTCTTGGGCTTGGCGTACATGAAATAGGACAGGGATTCGGTGCTGGCATAGGTCAGCCATTCATCGATCGACAGCCCGTTGCCCTTGGATTTCGAGATCTTCTCGCCGTTCTGATCGAGGAAGAGTTCGTAGGTGAAATGCTCGGGCTTGCGGCCGCCGAGGATCTCGCAGATGCGGTCATAGATCGGCGTGTTGGTGGAATGATCCTTGCCGTACATCTCGAAGTCCACGTCGAGCGCGGCCCAACGGGCGCCAAAATCCGGCTTCCACTGCAGCTTCACGTTGCCGCCGGTGACGGGAAGGGTCCATTCCTTGCCGCTCTCGTCGTCAAAGGTGATGGTGTAATCCTCGGCGTTCACCTGCTTCATCGGGACGTAGAGCACGCGGCCCGTCTCGGGATGGATCGGCAGGAAAATCGAATAGGTTTGCTGGCGTTCATCGCGCAGCGATTTCAGCATCACCTTCATCACGTCGTCGTAGCGGTCGACCGCGCGTTTCAGCACGGCATCGAACTGGCCGGATTTGTAGAACTCGGTCGCCGAATAGAACTCGTACTCAAACCCGAAGGTGTCGAGGAACCGGCGCAGCATGGCGTTGTTATGATCGCCAAAGCTGGGAAACTCTTCGAACGGGTCGGGGACCGATGTGAGCGGCTTTTGCAGATGTTCGCTCAGCGCCTCGCGGTTCGGGACGTTCTCAGGCACCTTCCGCATGCCGTCCAGATCGTCGGAAAAGCAGATCAGCCGGGTCGGGATGTCCGAGATCTCCTCAAAGGCGCGGCGGATCATCGTGGTGCGCGCGACCTCGCCAAAGGTGCCGATGTGGGGCAGACCCGAGGGGCCGTAGCCCGTTTCGAACAGCACGTAGCCCTTTTCGGGCGGTGCGGCCTCGTAGCGTTTCAGCAGCCGACGCGCCTCTTCAAAGGGCCAAGCCTTCGAATTCATGCCCGCCTCACGCAGATCGCTCATAGGTCTCTCCAATAAAATTCACGCGCCGGAGTAGACCGGCGAAGGCCACCTCTGTATTGCCCAGTCATAGGAGCGTCAATATTCTGCACTGCAACGAGATCCCGCCGGAGGTCCCATGAACGAAACCGCAGCCCACCCGTTTTCTCCGCAGGACTGCCTTGTCCTGCTGATGATCGCCGTTTCGCTATCCGATCAGACGGTGCGCACATCCGAGCTGATCAAGATCGAAAATCAGGTCAACACCCTGCCGATCTTTGGCAGCTACGACATCGACCGGATTACCGTGATGTCCAAGACGGTCTATGACCTCTTTGCCGAGGAGGACGGTCTGGACGCCTTGTTCGGTCTGGTGCGCGACAGCATGCCGGAAAAGCTGAACGAGACCGCATATGCGCTGGCCTGCGACGTGGCTGCGGCGGATGGCGCGATCCGCGAGGGCGAATTGCGCCTGCTGGAGGAAATGCGCGAAGAGCTGAATATCGACCGGCTGCATGCGGGGGCCATCGAACGCGGCGCGCGTGCGCGACACATGACGTTATAGGCCCGTCCGTATAAGCCCGTCCGTATAAACCCGACTGGCTAGGCCCGACTGGCTAGGCCGGTCTCTCGGTCTGGCGCATCAATCCGGACTCCGCTACCAAAAATGAGCAAGATCAGGCCAGTTGCAGAGCCATTCGGGCGGAATCGCGCCCGCATTTCCGGGTCGTCAGAACGTTGAATTGACCGGCATCGGTGCTGGGCGCAGGGTTCATGTCACCTAACTTGGTTGGACTGACACGATGACCCGCTATCGCTTTCTCATCCTTGGCATCGCCATGCTATGCGCCCTGCCCATCCTTGGCACTCTCTACGAATCCCGGACCGATAACGACCGGACCGTTCGCCTTTCGGTGCCTCAGTCAACATCCCTGACCTACCGCTACTGAACGGCAGAGCCGGCGCGCGCGGGCCAACGGCTCAATCTACAGCTGTCCGGGCGCGCGTCTTCAGTCGGCGTAAGCAATGCTCCAGCGGTCCAGAAGGGCCAATTGCAACAATTTCGAGCGACGGTTCCACGCGCGCCCGCCCTCGGGACGCTCACGCTGTGCCACGCTCAGCGCATCGCGACGCGGCATGTCGGCGGTCAGAATCGCAAAGGCGAGGTCGGTCCCGTCAGGCAGGGTCGCGTAACCCGCGAGGGTGGAGACAAAGTTCAGCGTCCCGGTCTTGGCCACCACATCCAACGGATGTGATTTCAGCACCCGGTATTTGGAATCGCGCATCGGGATATCTTTGAGCAGCGGACGCAGTTCGTTGCGCGACAAGGGGCTAGCCATCGCACGGGTCAAATCGCCGGTCGTGGTGCGTGAGGAATCGCCCAGCCCCGAATGATCCACCATCGCGGTGTTGCGCAGGTCCAGCGTTTCGGCGGCCCAAACGCTCATCTCTTTCGCTGAATTGATCAGGCTTTCAGGGCGGCCCAACCGGCGCGCGGTGGCGGCCATGCCGACCATCTCCGCGGTGATATTGGTGGAATATTTCAACATATCGCGCAGGATGAGGCGCAGCGGTTGGCTGCTTTGGCCGGTGATGGCCTCCCCCTCGGGCAGCGATTCGGTGACTTCGGGGTTCTCCAGCACGATGCCGTGCGAGCGCATGAGGATTTGAAACACCTCGGCGGCATAGAGTTCGGGTTTGCGCACCGGCAGCCAGCGCGATCCGCCCTTGCCAAGCGCACTCATCGCCACGGTCCATTCGTCCCGACCACCGGCGTCGGCGTAGGTATAGACCGGCGCGCTGCGCTTGACGACGCGCATCCGGGCCATCGCGACCTCGGGGCGAAATTTGGCAGACCGGGCATCCATGGACACGCCCCATGCGCCGCCCTCGCGGCGCCACTCGAAGTGGACCCGGTTGAAATTCAGAGCGAGGCCCGAGATCGCCGGGTTATAGCCGACGTGGGTGGGTTGCATGGAATCGATCACCGGTTCAAAGGCCAGCGACCCGCCCCAGACCAGGAACTTGCCCTCGACCGCGATGATGCCAGCGGCCTTTACGTTTGCCGCCAGGGTGGCAAGGTCGTCGGTCTGCAAGGTCGGATCATTCCCGCCCGCCAGCACCAGATCGCCTTTCACCACCCCGTCTTCCACCGGGCCCAGCGCGAGGATCCGCGTTTCGAACTTGTGCTCGGGACCAAGGACATCCAGCGCGTAGAGCGCGGTGAGGGATTTGGCGACGCTGGCCGGCGGCAGTGGCGTCGTGGAACCACGCGCCTCCAACGGGCGATCAGCCGTCAGGTCGAACACCGTAAACGAGGATTCGCCGCTGAGGTTCGCACGCTCGATGATGCTATCGGCGGTTCTGGCCACGGGCTTGGCAGAGCCCGGACGTGCCACCGGTCGCAGAGAGGTCTCGGGCGGCGAGGCAAAGGCGACACCGGGCAGAACCACGCTGCCGGTCAGCGCGGCCAAAACGTGACGTCGATTGAAAAGCGTTTTCATGTAGTCACGTAAAGCAAGCTTGAGCCCCACTCTCAAGGGGGGAGTTCATCCCAGTTACGTGACCCCCCGCGAGGAACTCTCCGACCGCCAGTCGCCGGTTGCCCGCAAGGCGGTCGAGGAGAGCGAGACCATCGGCACGTTGACAAAACACCAGCACGGCGCATCGCTGCGCCCCAGCAGGGTCGAGGCACTGGCCGCAAGGCGGAACCGCCGATAATGCTGCGCCGCGCGCGAGGTGCGCGCAGAGATGCGGTCGCCCGGTCGGGCCAGCACACCGACGGGGATATTTTCCATGATCCAGTGCCAGTCCTGCCATTGGTCGAACTGAACGAGGTTATCCGCCCCCATCAGCCAGACAAAACGCGTCGCGGGATAAAGCTGCACCAGCCTGTTCAGCGTTTCGGCCGTGTAGCGCGTGCCGAGCCGCGATTCGATATCGGTGACGACGACGCGGGGGTGCTGCATTTCCTGTCGGGCGTGCCGGATACGGTCGGCCATCGGCGCGGGCTGGCGCGCCTTGAGCGGATTGCCGGGACTGACCAGCCACCAGACATGGGTCAGTCCAAATCGCCGCATCGCCTCGCGGGTGATATGCACATGCCCGTCATGGGCCGGGTCGAACGAGCCGCCCAGCAAACCGATGACCTGACCGGGATAAGCCTTGGGAAGATCGCGCCGCATCCCTTGCCTGTACCTGAGAACCCTTGCCATACCAAGGAGATAAGCGAGGCGTGCAAAAGGGTGTGTGGCGGGCCGGTCAGTCCTCTATCGGATCGGCGTCCTCCCCGCTGAGGAACCGGCCGATCACCATCAGGCCGGGAACATTGTCGCAGATCACCTTGAGCCAGACGAGGAAGGGCACCGCCATCAGCGCCCCCGCAGCGCCCCAGAGCCAAGCCCAGAAGATCACCGCGATGAAGACCGAGGCCGCATTGAGGCTGAGGTGCCGCCCCACCAGAACCGGCGTCACCATCTGCCCCTCTATCGAGGTCAGGGTAAAGTAGACCAGCGGCGGCAGCAGCGCCGCGCCGATCGTGTCAAATGTGATGAGCGAGACCGCCGCCACCGCCGCGACCCCGATCATCGAGCCGAGGTAGGGCAGGAAGTTCAGTGCAAAAGCCACCGCACCCCAGACATAAGGATAGGGCATGTCGAGCAGGTAGAGGCTGACCCCGATGGCCAGCCCGAGACAGGCATTGATGACCGCAATAGCGCCAAGGTAGCGCGAGATCTGGCGTTCGATATCGTGACTGACGCGCAGCGCGGTCTTCTTGTCGGTCAGGCGCGGAAAGCTCTGGATCAGCTTGCGTTGAAACATGTCGCCCGAGGCGAGCAGGAACATCGCAAGGATCAACGCGATGACCAGGGCCGAACCGGTCCCGGCAAGTGAGGACAAGGCGCTTTCCAACATTGTGGGTTCGTCCACGACAACCTGCTGGACGGGTTGGCGCACGGCGCCGGGGTTTCCATTGGCGAGGCCGGTCATCTGTTCCTCGGCCTCCTGGACCTGACGCAGCTTGTCACGGATATTGTGCAGCTTTTGCTCGACCTCTTCGCGGACCTCCGGCAGGGTTTCGACCAGATCGCTGGCCGAACCGCTGAGCGCGTAGATGCCCAGCGATGACGTCAACCCGATGGAGGCGATCAGAAAAACCGCCGCGACCGCCGTCGGCACGCCACGCCGCCCCAGCCAGCGCACCACCGGAGAGAGCGTCAGCGCAAAGAGAAAGCCAAGGACGATGGGCAGCACCACCACCTTGGCGAGCGAGATTGACCAGAAGAAGAACAGGATCAAGAGCCCGCCGAGAAGGTATTCGATTCGCCGCAACGAGTTCAGCGTCGGATTCGGCGGTTTCGTCGAGTCAGGCTTGTGTGGGTCTTGCACCGGGGTCCCCTTCGGCTATCCCGACCAACGCCAACTGAGGTCGGCGGTTCCATGCCGATTGGTCGGCACTCTGCGCTGCGGGCGGGATCGCGCGAGCCGCCCATCGGTGTCGCTCCATCTGCCGGCCTGTCCAGGCGCGGCGGTCGCCTCAGATGCCGGCGGCGCGAACTGTCGCATGATTGCCCCTGCCCGGTCCTTTCGATATGGGGTGGCAAAACCCCTCATACCGACGGAGCATCCCCAATGGCTGCCTATCAATACGTCTATCACATGTCCGGTGTCTCCAAAGCTTACCCCGGTGGCAAGAAGTGCTTTGAGAACATCAACCTGAACTTCCTCCCCGGCGTGAAGATCGGTGTCGTCGGCGTCAACGGCTCGGGCAAGTCCACGCTTCTCAAGATCATGGCCGGCTGGGACAAGGATTTTCAAGGCGAGGCATGGCATGCCGAAGGGGCCAAGGTCGGTTACCTCCCGCAGGAGCCGGAGCTGGACCCGAACCTCGACGTGCGCGGCAACGTCATGCTGGGCGTCGCGGAAAAGCAGGCGATCCTCGACAAGTACAACGAGTTGGCGATGAACTACTCGGAGGAAACCGCCGACGAGATGGCCAAACTGCAGGATGAGATCGACGCGCAGAACCTCTGGGATCTGGACGCGCAGATCGACATCTCGCTGGAGGCGCTGCGCTGCCCGCCGGACGATGCCGACGTGACCACGCTTTCGGGCGGTGAGAAGCGTCGCGTCGCGCTGTGCAAGCTGCTGCTGGAACAGCCCGAGATGCTGCTGCTAGACGAACCGACAAACCACCTCGACGCCGAGACCATCGCCTGGCTGCAACAGCACCTGATCGACTACAAGGGGACCATCCTGATCGTCACGCACGACCGTTATTTCCTTGATTCCATCACCTCCTGGATCCTCGAACTGGATCGCGGGCGCGGCATCCCCTACGAGGGCAATTACTCCTCCTGGGTCGAGCAGAAGGCCAAGCGGCTGGAGCACGAGGCCCGCGACGACAAGGCCAAGCAGAAGACCCTGCAACGCGAACTCGAATGGATGCGGCAGGGCGCAAAGGCACGTCAGGCCAAATCCAAGGCCCGGATCGCGGCCTACGAAGAGATGGCGGATCAGTCGATGCGCGAAAAGGTCGGAAAGGCGCAGATCATCATCCCGCCGGGGCCGCGCCTTGGCGGCAAGGTGATCGAGGTCGAAGGGCTGAGAAAAGCCATGGGCGACAAGCTGTTGATTGAGAACTTGTCGTTCTCCATCCCGCCGGGCGGCATCGTCGGCGTCATCGGCCCGAACGGTGCGGGTAAATCGACGCTGTTCAAGATGATCGCCGGGCAAGAGACCCCGGACGAGGGCACGATCGAGATCGGCGATACGGTCGACATGGCCTATGTCGATCAGTCGCGCGACGACCTGAAACCGGACGACAACGTTTGGCAGGCGATCTCGGGCGGGGCAGAGATCATCGAGCTGGGCGATGCGCAGATCAATTCGCGCGCCTATTGCGGGGCGTTTAACTTCAAGGGCGGCGACCAGCAGAAGAAGGTTACCCTTCTCTCCGGTGGTGAGCGCAATCGCGTGCATATGGCGCGGCTGCTGAAATCGGGTGGCAACGTGCTGCTGCTTGACGAACCGACCAACGATCTGGACGTCGAGACCCTGCGCGCCCTCGAAGACGCGCTGACCGATTTCGCAGGTTGCGCCGTGGTCATTTCGCACGACCGCTTCTTCCTCGACCGGATCTGCACGCATATCCTCGCCTTTGAGGGCGATGCGCATGTGGAGTGGTTCGAGGGCAACTTCGAAGATTACGAAGAAGACAAGCAGCGCCGCCTCGGGCCCGACGCGATGGAGCCCAAGCGGATGAAGCACAAGAAGTTCACGCGCTAGACCGCACGGACCCGAATTGACGCGCGCCCCCGGCCCGGAACCCCTGTCGTTCCGGGCCGGTCAGGCATATCTTTGCCACCCGTTACGCGCCCTCTTCCCAGACTCACCTAAACCTGCCATACAAGAAGAGCTTTACGACCTCTACCGACTCTGCTGTTTCTCGATTTCGGCTACAGTCTTCGTTAGACCTAGGATAGCCGGGCCGCCGCACTACCGCGGGCGGCAAAGAAACAGGAGACCACGGATATGGCCACTGGCACCGTGAAATGGTTCAACACTACCAAAGGCTTCGGCTTTATCGCACCCGAGGGCGGATCCAAGGACGTTTTCGTCCACATTTCCGCTGTTGAGCGTTCGGGCCTGACCGGCCTGCAGGACGGCGCCAAGGTCAGCTTTGACCTGGAAGCCGGCCGTGACGGCCGCGAGAGCGCAACGAATCTTTCGCTGCTCTGATCGCTTTCGGTCGGCAACGATCGTAGCAAAGAATTTTCGAACGCCCGCGATACTGTCGCGGGCGTTTTTCATTTTCGGGCGTTATTCACAGGCATCCACTGGCGCACGAGACGGCAGTTCACCGGAACGTGAGCCGATTTACGTGGCGAAATTGACACAGAACCGGGGGGTATGGGGAACAAAGCCCAACCACCAGCGGTTACGAATCGGCCACCCCGTGGCAAAATCGGCAACAATTTTCAAAAGGCTGCCAAATATGTTTACACGTCGCTCATTCATCGCTTCCGCTGTCGCAACCGGCGCGGCAACCACGCTGGCCGCTCCGGCTCTGGCCTATACGCCGCCGGCACACCTGTTGCCGACGCGGGTCCGTATCTCCAAGGCCTTCGAGGCCGGTCAGATCGTGATCCTGCCCAAGGCCTACTACCTTTACCTCGTCACCGCTCCGCAAGAGGCAATTCGCTACGGGATCGCCGTTGCGAAACCGGGTCTGGGCTACACCGGCACGGCGACGATCCAGCGCAAGGTGGAATGGCCGACGTGGCGTCCGACCGACGAGATGATCGCGCGTGATCCGAAAAGCTATGGCCGTTTCAAGGACAACGAAGAGCGTATGAAGGGCGGGCCAAGCAACCCGCTGGGCGCGCGCGCGCTTTATCTCTTTGAAGGCAACAAGGACACCTATATCCGGATCCACGGCACGGTCGCGCCACGCTCCATCGGGCGCAATGCCTCGTCAGGGTGTTTCCGGATGATCAATGAGCACGTGATCGACCTTTACGAACGTGTTCCCCTCGGCACCAAGGTGACCGTCCTTCAGTAAGGCATCCCCATCGCGAGGCCGCCTGCCCTGATCGGGCGGCGCCCGGCCTCGGGTATCGGCGCGCGGCGGCCGCCAGTCTGACGGATCGTCGCCGAGGCACTGGCGAATCCTGTTCTGCAACCTATGCTCTGATCTGTTGGCGGACCGGACCCTGATGCGCTTTTTAATCCTGACCTTGCTTGTGGCCCTGATGGGGTGCTCGAACCTTCCGCCACCACAGCGGACGGACGCAAACCCCGTGGTCCACGATGGCAACGCGGAAAAGGGCATCGAAAAGGCTATCGTGGTCATCCCCGGCGCTCTGGCGTCGGTCCAACTATTCGCGCCAGTGCTGGAATGGGATATCCCCGACAGTACGGTCATTGCCTACCGCTTTCCCGGTGTCGATGGGCTGGAGCTGAACCACCGCGTCGATATCATTGACTCCGCCGCCCTAATCGCGCGGCATCTTAATGCGTTGGAAGCCGAGGAGGTCTACCTGATCGGCTATTCGACGGGCGGGCCGATCGCGCTGGAAACCGCGCGGCGCCTCAGGACCGAGAATGTGCAGATCGCCATGATTTCCTCGGCCAGCGACTCACCTGCGGCGGCGCTCGCCTCGCTCAAGGGGGCGCTGGATGTGATCAAGGCGATGTTTCGCGCCAAACGCCCCGGTTTGGAAGAGACTTGGGCCGAAAATTACCGCACACTGCTTTACGGGCGCGACCACTTTACCGAGGAGGAACAGGCCGAGCAGAGCCGCCGTCTTGCCGCCATGCAGCGCGGACAGCTCACCACTCCGCCCAACAAGATGACCATGGCCCATACCGCCGATCTGATGACCTGGTATCTGGAAGATCCCGAGGATCTGGCGGACGTGCGGATCGGTTTTTTTCACGGCGCGGAAGATTCGGTCTTTTCCAACGACATGACACGACGCTACGCACGACGGTTGCACGCGGACGGGTTCAAAAGCTATGAGGGCCAGGGTCACCTATTATTCGTGACTGAACCGGAACTTTTCGATGACGTACGAGCCTTTTTCGGGCTGTCCTGAGGGTATTGATGACGCACTACGATGTGATCGTAATCGGCGGTGGCCCCACTGGCGGAGCCGCTGCGCATGTCGCCGCACAATCCGGGTTGAGCGTCGCGCTCATCGACAAGCACAAGTTCCCCCGAGAAAAGCTGTGCGGTGGTGGCTTCACCGGGCGGAGCTACCGATATTACCAAGAAATCTTCGGCGCGCCGATCCCCGAGGACATCATCATCACCAAGCATAACGTGGAGTTTCACGCGCACGGACAGGAACTGGCGCGGATCGACGGCATCCCGCCCATTCACATGACAATGCGGCGCGATATGGATGCGGCGATTGTCGGCCATGCGCTGGCCTCGGGCGCGGTCGATCTGACCGGCGCGGCGGTCGAGACGCTGGACCTCGATGCGCGAAAGGTCGGGCTGAAGGGTGGGCAGCGCCTGACCTACCGCGTGCTGATAGGCGCCGACGGGGCGAATTCGCTGGTGGCGCGGACGCTCTACGGCGAAGCGTTCGATCATGCGCGCATCGGCTTTGGGCTTGAAATCCAGGCCCCCGCCCCCGCCTCGGACGCCCCGGTGCGGATCGACTTTGGCGCGGCGGAATGGGGCTATGGCTGGAACTTCCCCAAGGCTGGCTCCGCCACCATTGGCATCGGCGGCGTGCACGGGCGCAACCCGGACATGAAGGCCGCCATGCAGCGCTACCTCGCCAAGTTCGACGTGGAGGGCACGCCCAAGGTCAAGGGCGCGTTCCTGCCGTTCGGCGACGTGCGCCGCTGGCCCGGCCGGGCCGAGGTGCTGCTGGCCGGGGATGCCGCCGGCCTCGTCGATCCGATCACCGGCGAAGGTATTGCCTATGCGATGAAGTCGGGCGCCTTGGCGGCAGAGGCAGCGGCAGAGGCGATTGCCGCCAACCACCCGCCCCGTGCCCTGACCCTCTATCGTCAAAAACTTCGCCCGATCCATGGCGCAATGTTTCACGCCCGCTGGATCCGCCAGATCATTTTCGGACGGCCCTTCCGCAACACCTTTGTGCGCGCCTTTCGCGGCTCCGGGACGGTGCGCTACCAATATCTGCGCCTGATGGCCGGAGAGATCGAGTATCCCGCCCTCGCCTGGGCGACGCTGAAAAAGGTGCCGTCCTTCGTGTTGCGCAGCGCCACGGGAGGGTGAAACCGGACCCTTCGCGTCGCGCTGGCGACCGTTTCAGCCCTCAGCCCTCAGCCCTGGTCTCGACCCTTCCGATCAGTTCCTCAACCCTCGGACCGATACGCTCAACAATCCGCGCCACGCCGACGGCCTTGGGATGGATGCCGTCCATTTGCATGTATTTCACATAGGCAGAGGGGTCGCCATCGTCGCCGATCAGGGCCTGAAAATAGTTCGGCTCGTAAAGGGCGCCGTAGGTCTCGGCCAGTTCGGGGTGGATGCGATCAAAGGCCTTTTTGTAGTCGGCACCATAGTTTTGAGAGGCGTAGAGACCGATCACCAGCATCTCGACACCCTTGGATTGTCCGATCTGCAGGATCCCGTCGAGGTTGCTCCGGGTCTCTGCCGGATCGACGCCGCGCAGGATGTCATTCCCGCCAAGCGTCACGATCATCGCATCCATTCCCTGCGTCAGAGACCAGCTGACCCGAGCGAGGCCGCCGCGCGTGGTATCACCCGAGACACCGCCATTGACGATCTTGACGTCATGCCCGCGCGCCTGAAGCCAGCGCTCCAGCTGCGGCACGAGGCCGTCCTTTGCCGGCAGCCCGTAGCCCTGGGTCAGACTGTCGCCCAGCGCGAGGACCTGCGTCGTCTCGGCCATCGCGGGCGTGCCGAGCGCAAGTCCCAGAATAACCGCGGCCGCCTTGCCTCGCCGCGCCAGATGCCCATATGTCCAGTGACGCCGCAACGCAGAGATAGCTGACATGACCGACCCGATCCTCTCCCTCACCGATGCGCGTTTGACGCTGGATGGCAATGCGGGGCCGGTCGAGATCCTGCGCGGCATCTCCCTCGAGGTCGAAAAGGGCGAAACATTGGGGCTGGTCGGGCCTTCGGGATCGGGCAAATCGTCTCTCCTCATGCTCATGGGTGGGCTGGAACGCGCCACCGGGGGACGGATCGCCGCATTGGGTCAGGACCTGACCGCGATGGACGAGGACGCCTTGGCGCGCTTCCGTAGGGAACATATGGGGGTGGTCTTCCAATCCTTCCACTTAATTCCGACGATGACCGCGCTGGAGAATGTCGCAACCCCTTTGGAACTGGCCGGAAAACCGGATGCGTTCACGCGCGCTCACGAAGAACTGAAGAGCGTCGGGTTGGAAACACGCGCCGATCACTACCCCGCGCAGCTTTCGGGCGGGGAGCAGCAGCGCGTCGCGCTGGCCCGTGCTTCTGCCCCGCGACCCGACATCCTGCTGGCTGATGAGCCGACCGGCAACCTCGACGGGCCGAACGGCGAGGCGATCATGGAGCTGCTGTTCGGGTTGCGCGACCGGCATGGCGCGACGCTGGTGCTGGTGACGCACGCCCCTGACCTCGCGGCGCGCTGCGACCGGGTGATCCATCTGCGCGACGGAGTTCTTGATCTGGCCGGGGCCACGGCATGAGCCTCTCGGTCGACGCGCGGCTGGCGGCACGTTTCGCGGGGCGCGAGCTGCGCGGCGGCTTGTCGGGCTTTCGCATCCTTCTGGCCTGCCTCGCGCTTGGCGTCGCGGCAATCGCCGGCGTCGGCACGGTCCGCTCGGCCATCGAGGCGGGATTGGCCGCCGAGGGGTCGGCCCTGCTGGGCGGCGACGCCGAGGTCTCCTTCACCTACCGTTTTGCAACCGACGAAGAGCGCGCCTGGATGGAGCGGACCGCGACCGGGACCTCTGAAATCGCGGATTTCCGCTCCATGGCGACAGTGACACGCCCCGACGGCACAATCGAACGTGCCCTGACGCAGATCAAGGCGGTGGACGCAGCCTATCCGCTGGTCGGCACCGTCGGGTTGTCGCCCGAGATGCCGCTCACCGAGGCCTTTGCCTGCACCCCCGGCCCCTGCGTGGTCGCCGAAGCCCTGCTGAGCGACCGCTTGGGGCTGAGCGTCGGGGACAGCTTGCGTCTGGGGTCCAAGGATTTCACCCTCGCGGCTGTGCTGACCCGCGAACCCGACAGCGCCACCGCAGGGTTCGGGTTCGGGCCGCGTCTGATCGTGCGACGCGCCGATCTGGACGGCGCGGGCCTGTTGGAGCCCGGCACCCTATTTGACAGCCACTACCGCCTGTTGCTGCCGCCCGAGGCTTCGGTGGACAGCGTGAAAGCCGAGGCGACCCGCCAATTCGAGGACACCGGCCTGCGCTGGCGCGATGCGAGGAACGGTGCGCCGGGCGTGGCGCAGTTCGTTGACAGGCTTGGAGCTTTTCTGGTGCTGGTCGGCCTCTCCGGGTTGGCGGTCGGGGGCGTCGGGGTGTCGTCGGCGGTGCGCGCCTACCTCGCGAGGAAAACCGGCGTGATCGCGACGCTCAGGACGCTCGGCGCGACCCGGCGAGTGATTTTCCTGACGTATTTCATCCAGATTGGCGCGCTCTCGATCCTTGGCATCCTCGCCGGGTTGGTTCTGGGCACGTTGGTGCCGCTGACCCTCGCGCCGCTGATCGCGGAGCTGCTGCCTGTGCCCGCGCGGTTCGGCGTCTTCCCCGGCACGCTGGCAGAGGCCGCGATCTACGGCGTGCTGACCGCGCTGATATTCACGCTCTGGCCGCTGGCACGGACCGGCGACATTCGCGCGGCGACCCTGTTCCGCGACGCCATGGGCGCTGGTCCGCTGCTGCCGGGTTGGCGCTACCTCCTGGTGATCCTCGCCCTTGCCGGGGTGCTCGTGCTGAGCGCCGCGGTGTTCAGCGGCACTTGGGGGCTGACGCTTTGGACCACGGGCGGGATCGTCTTTGCTCTCGCCCTGCTGACGCTCGCTGGCTTCGGCGTGCAACGTCTGGCGCGGCGCGCGCACGGGTTGGCACGGGGGCGCGCGGCGCTTCGCTGGGCGCTGGCGGCGATTGGCGGGCCGCGCAGCGAAGCCTTGCCGGTGGTGCTTTCCCTCGGCCTTGGCCTCTCGGTGCTGGCGGCGGTCGGGCAGATCGACGGCAACCTGCGCAGCGCCATCACCAGCCAATTGCCGGAACGCGCGCCGAGCTATTTCTTCGTCGATATCCAGAAGGACCAGATGCCGGGGTTCCTCGACAGGGTCGAAGGCGATCCCGCTGTGTCCCGGCTCGAAGCCGCCCCGATGTTGCGCGGCATCATCACCCGGATCAACGACCGTCCCGCCGAAGAGGTCGCAGGCAAACACTGGGTCCTGCGCGGCGACCGCGGCGTGACCTATTCCGGCCCCTTGCCCGAGACCACGCGGCTGACCGCCGGCGACTGGTGGCCCGAGGATTACACCGGCCCGCCGCTGATCTCCTTCGCGGCCGAAGAGGCCGAAGAAATGGGCCTGACCCTCGGGGACGAGATGACCGTCAACATCCTGGGGCGCGACATCACCGGCACCATCGCGTCGTTCCGCGAGGTCGATTTCTCGACCGCCGGGATGGGGTTCGTCATGGCGATGAACCCGAGCGCGCTGGAGGGCGCACCACATAGCTTCATCGCCACCGTCTACGCCGAGGAAGAGGCCGAAGCCGCGATCCTGCGCGATATCGGCAACGCCTTTCCCAACGTCACCGCGATCCGCGTGCGCGACGCCATCGACCGGGTCGCCACCCTGCTGGCGGGCATCGCCTCGGCCACGTCATGGGGCGCGGCGGCCACCCTGCTGACCGGCTTTCTCGTGTTAATCGGCGCGGCCCTGTCGGGTGAGCGGGAGCGGATTTACGAAGCTGCCGTGCTCAAAACCCTCGGCGCCTCGCGCGGGCGCATATTGACGAGCCTCGCCCTGCGCTCTGCTCTGCTTGGCGCGGCTGCGGGCATGGTCGCCCTGGTCGCCGGGCTGGCCGGGGGCTGGGCGGTCTGCCGGTTCGTGATGGAAACGCCCTTCGCGATCATCTGGGGCAATGCGCTGGCCATCGTGCTGGGCGGGTTGATCGCCAACCTGCTGGCGGGCCTCGCCTTTGCCTGGCGCCCCTTGGCGGCGCGCCCGGCCCAGGTGCTCCGGGCACGAGATTAAGGCACTCCGGCTTCATCTCGTCAAAAATACTCAAACGACGCGGCGGTGACATCGCCGCGCCGGAAGGTCAGGTCGCCGCGCCTGTCACCGGCGGCGTCGGGGGGCGCTGCCCCCGGCCTTGCGGCCTCCCCCGAGATATTTGGGAAACCAAAGTGGTTATTCCGCGGCCTCGGCGTAGTCGGACATCGGCGGGCAGGTGCAGGTCAGGTTGCGGTCGCCCCAGACATTGTCGACGCGGTTGACCGGGGGCCAATACTTGTCGACGCGGAAGGCACCGGGGGGGAAGCAGCCCTGTTCGCGGGAATAGGTGCGGTCCCAGTCTCCGACGAGGTCCTCGACCGTGTGCGGCGCATGGGCCAGAGGCGAGGCCGCGTGCGTGATGGTGCCGCTTTCGATATCCGCGATCTCTTCACGGATGGCGAGCATGGCGTCGCAGAAGCGGTCGATCTCGGCTTTGGTTTCGGATTCCGTCGGCTCTACCATCAGTGTGCCGGTGATCGGCCAGGACATCGTGGGCGCGTGAAAACCGCAATCCATCAGACGCTTGGCGATGTCGTCGACGGTGACGCCGTGATCCGCGAAGGGTCGGGTGTCGAGGATGCACTCATGTGCCACGCGGCCCTGTGGGCCCTTGTAGAGGATCGGGTAGGCCTCGCCCAGCCGCGCGGCGATGTAATTGGCGTTGAGGATCGCGACGCGGGTTGCCTGCGTCAGCCCCTCGCCGCCCATCATCAGGCAATAGGCCCATGAGATCGGCAGGATCGAGGGCGACCCGAAGGGTGCTGCGGACACCGCGCGGTCGGTCCCGTGGTGGGTATGGCCGGGCAGATGCGGCACGAGGTGCGCCTTCACCCCGATTGGGCCCATGCCGGGGCCACCGCCGCCATGCGGGATGCAGAAGGTCTTGTGCAGGTTGAGGTGGCTGACGTCCCCGCCGAGGTCGCCGGGGCGCGACAGGCCGACCATGGCGTTGAGGTTCGCACCGTCGATATAGACCTGCCCGCCGTGTTCGTGGGTGATCTTGCAGACCTCGGTCACGGTTTCCTCGAACACGCCATGGGTAGAGGGATAGGTGATCATCACCGCCGCCAGTTTCGCGCTGTGTTCATGCGCCTTGGCGGCGAAATCCTGCAAATCGATGTCGCCGTTGGCAGCCGATTTGATCGGCACCACCTTCCAGCCGACCATCTGGGCCGAAGCGGGGTTGGTGCCATGGGCTGACATCGGAATGAGGCAGACGTCGCGATCCCCCTCGCCGTTCGCGATGTGATAGTTGCGGATCGTCAGAAGCCCCGCGTATTCGCCCTGCGCGCCGGAATTGGGCTGCATGGAGAACGCCGCGTAGCCGGTAATCGCGCAGAGCTTGGCCGAGAGGTCGGCGAGGATCTGCGCGTAGCCTTCGGCCTGATCTGCGGGCACGAAGGGGTGCAGGGCCGAGAGGCTCTCCCAACTCACCGGGATCATCTCGGCCGCCGCGTTCAGTTTCATCGTGCAGGAGCCGAGCGGGATCATCGCGCGATCCAGTGCCAGATCGCGGTCCGCGAGGCGGCGCATGTAGCGCATCATCTCGGTCTCCGCCCGGTTCATGTGGAATATCTCGTGGGTGAGGTAGTCGGTCTCCCGGATCAGGTTTTCCGGCAGATCATAGCTTTGCCCTTCGGGGACCGGGGCCGTGATGCCAAAGGCGCGCCAGATGGCGGCAATGGTATCCAGGGTCGTCACTTCGTCCAGCGTGATGCCGATCCGGGTGGTGCCGACGCGACGCAGGTTCAGCCCCTCTTCGACGGCGGATTTCATAATCGCACCCTGAAAGGGGCCGACATCCACGGTGACGGTATCAAAGACCTTTTTCGGAAAGACATCAAAGCCCGCGCCGCGCAGCCCCTCGGCCATGGTGACGGTGCGCGCGTGGATGCCTTGCGCGATGGCCTTCAGCCCGGCGGGGCCATGAAAGACCGCGTACATCGAGGCCATGACCGCCAGGAGCGCCTGCGCCGTGCAGACGTTGGAGGTCGCTTTTTCGCGGCGGATATGTTGTTCGCGGGTTTGCAGCGACAACCGGTAGGCTCGATTGCCGCGCGCATCGATGGAGACCCCGACGATCCGCCCGGGCATCGACCGTTTCAGCGCGTCACGGCAGGCCATATAGGCCGCGTGCGGACCGCCATAGCCCAAAGGAACGCCAAAGCGCTGCGTCGACCCGACCGAGATGTCGGCGCCCATCTGCCCCGGTTCCTTGAGCAGGCACAGCGCCATGGGGTCGGCAATGGTGATGCCGATGGCCTTGTTGGCGTGCAGCGCCTCCATCTGCGGGGTGAAATCGCGCAGCACACCATTGGTGCCGGGGTACTGGAAAATCGCGCCAAAGACGTCCGAGGCGTCAAGGTCGGAGGGCCGCCCCAGCACCACCTCGATCCCCAACGGTTCGGCACGGGTGCGGATCACGTCGATGTTCTGGGGGTGGCAGGCCTCGTCCACGAAGAACTTCCGGGATTTGGACTTTGACGCGCGTTCGGCCATGGTCATCGCCTCGGCGGCGGCGGTGGATTCGTCCAGCAGGGAGGCATTCGCGATGTCGAGCCCGGTGAGGTCGCAGATCATCGTCTGGTAGTTCAGCAGCGCCTCCAGCCGCCCTTGGGAAATCTCGGGCTGGTATGGGGTATAGGCGGTGTACCACGCGGGGTTCTCAAAGATGTTACGCCGGATCGCGGGGGGCGTGATCGTGTTGTGATAGCCCTGCCCGATCAGCGAAGTCAGGACCTTGTTGCGGTCCGCGACCTCGCGCATGTAGGCCAGCAGTTCGCTTTCCGAGAGCGGCGCACCGAAATCCAGCGGTTCGGCCTGCCGGATCGCCTTTGGCACCGTCTGGTCGATCAACTGATCCAGCGACGCGACGCCGATGGTGTCCAGCATGCCGGCCATTTCCTGCGGCGAGGGGCCGATGTGGCGACGGTTGGCGAAATCGTAGGGCTGATAGTCGGTCGGGGCAAAGGTCATGTCTACTCCTGCGGGGTGGTAGTCGGGGCGCTTCCCCCATAGGGCGGCGGGGCCGGACGGTCGGGTCAGTTGCGGTGTTCCAGCACGTTGATCAAATGTCCGGCGGGATCGCGCAGAAACAAGCGGCGCACGCCCCAAGGTTCATTTACCGGACCGTAGGCGCAGGGGATCTCCTGCGCCCTCATGGTGTCGTGAAGGGCGTCCAGATCATCGACCTCGATGGACAGGACGGGCAATTCGGTGCCCGACCCGCCCTCGGTCGCCATCGAGATCTGCGGCACCTGCTGGTGCGCCGTCGCCGCCGATGTGGTGATGAAATCCAGCGCCATCACGATGTCGAGGCCAAAGAAGTCGCGATAAAAGGCCGCCATGCGCGCCGGATCGTCGCACAAAAGGTTGGGCGTGATGCGCAGGACGGCCATGGCGTCAGGAAATCATGTCGCGGTATTCGGCTTCGGACATGTAGTCGCCCATCTGCTCGGGTTCCGCCGGCTTGATCTTGATGAACCAGGCATCGCCCATGGGATCCTCGTTGATCTTGCCGGGATCGTCGACCAGCGCCTCGTTGACCTCGGTGATCTCACCGTCAATCGGGGCGAGGATGTCCGAGGCCGCCTTGACCGATTCGATGACCACGCATTCGTCGTCTTTGGAGACTTCGGTGCCGACCTCCGGCAGTTCGACAAATACGATGTCGCCCAGTTGCTCGGCGGCGTGTTCGGTGATGCCGATCACGATCTCATCGCCCTCTTCCCGTAGCCATTCGTGTTCTTCGGTAAATTTCATCGACGGGTCTCCCTGGTCGCTCAGCGTTTGAAATTGGCAGGTGTGAAGGGCAGCGTTGTGACCTCCACCGCCGCGCGTTTGCCGCGCAGCTCTGCAGAAATGATCGTGCCCGGCGTGGACAAGTCAATGGGGACATAGCCCATGGAGACCGGTGCTTGAACCGTCGGCCCGAAAGCGCCGGAGGTGATGCTGCCCACCGGGTCGGTCGCGCCGTCCGCGGGATAAAGCATGACGCCCTCGCGCATCGGCGCACGTCCCGCAGGGCGCAGGCCGACGCGTTTGCGCGGCGCGCCATTGGCGAGTTGGTCGAGGATGATGTCGGCACCGGGGAAACCGCCAGCGCGCGCGCCACCCGCCCTGCGGACCTTTTGTATCGCCCAGTTGAGACCGGCCTCCACCGGGGTCGTCGTTGTGTCGATGTCGGCGCCGTAAAGGCACAGCCCCGCCTCCAGCCGCAGGCTGTTGCGCGCGCCAAGGCCGATCGGCAGCACATCGGGATTGCCCAGCAGCGCGCGGGCCAGCTTTTCCGCCTGCGCGACGGGTACCGAGATTTCGAACCCGTCCTCGCCGGTATAGCCCGAGCGGGAGACCCAGGCCTCCGCCCCCACGAGGGTCACGTTGCGCACGTCCATGAACCGCATCGCGGCGACCTCTGGGGCGAGGGCCGACAGCGCCGCCTCGGCCTTTGGTCCCTGCAACGCCAGCAGCGCGCGATCCGTGACCTCGACCACCTCGACCTCGGGCATCATGGCGCGCATATGGGCGATGTCATCAACCTTGCAGGCGGCATTGACGACGACCAGCAGATGATCGCCGCGATTGGCAAACATCAGGTCATCAAGAAGACCGCCCATGTCATTGGTCAACAAGCCATAGCGCTGACGCCCTTCGGCGAGGCCCACGACATCGACCGGCATCAGCCCCTCGAAGGCGCGGGCGACTTCGGCCACCTCGCCACGCAGAAGAACCTGCCCCATGTGCGAGACGTCGAACAGACCGGCGGCGGAGCGGGTGTGCAGGTGTTCTTTCATCACCCCGGCGGGGTATTGAACGGGCATGTCGTAGCCGGCAAAGGGCACCATCTTGGCGCCGAGTTCGACGTGAAGGTCATGCAGAGGCAGGCTGTGCAGGTCGTCCATTCCGGTCACTCTCCGGCCCGGAAAACGCCGGGCATCGCAGGGCGCATCAATTGCGCCACGATGCCCCCTCTGTCCTTGCGCCTGAGATCGCTATCCCTTCGGCGGGTGCAAGCGCACCACTCTCCAGAGTTCGTCCACGGCAGGTCCTTGGGCCTGAGAGTTTCCGGGGCGGTTGCTCCTTCGGCACCGGCGCTTGGCCGGTTCTCCCTGTCCGTTTGAACGGATTAGCGTGACAATCCGGGGCGCGCAAGCCTCTCGCGCCGTTTTCAGATTGATGATCGGCGGGCTGCACAGTCCACGGGCGCGACCGGAGGTGCCGACGCCCACGCGTGATAGCGAAATCAGGCACACGGGCTTGACCCCGGCCACCCGGCGCACCGATATGGGCCGCATGAGTGCACAAACAGATATTCCGCGAGACCCGTTCTTTTTCGGCTACGGCAGCCTCGTCAACACGGCGACCCACATCTACGAACGCCATCACCCGGCGCGGCTCACCGGCTGGCGACGGGTCTGGCGGCATACGCCCTTGCGGAACCTGGCCTTCCTGACCGCAGAGCCGTGTGAGGGCACCTATATCGACGGCGTAATTGCCGCCGTGCCTTTCGCGGATTGGGCCGCGCTGGATCTGCGCGAGGCCGGCTATGACCGCGTCACCCTTCTGGACGGCATCGACCACCGGGCCGAGGACGCCGGCGACATCGCCGTCTACACCATTCCGATCGACAAGCACGGGCCCGCCGACGGCCTGAGCCCGATCCTGCTCAGCTATCTCGACGTCTGCGTGCAGGGCTACCTGACGGTCTTTGGCGAAGAGGGCGGGCACCACTTTTTCGAGTCCACCGCAGGGTGGGACGGACCGATCCTGGATGACCGCGCCCTGCCCCGCTACCCGCGAGCGCAATTGCTGAGCAAGGAGCAGACCGCCTTTGTCGATCGGCATGTCGCGGACCTCGGCGTCGAGGTCGTGACGGAGTGATCGTCTGGTCGCGGTTGGATTAACTGGGTTCAGCACCGCTTGACGGCACCCTCCTGGCCCCCTCGATGATCACCAATCGCGCGCGCGGATTGTCTGGAGCAATGGCAGCAAGGCGGCCATGTCCGGCCCACGCTCCTGCCCCGTCAGGGCCTTGCGCAGCGGCATGAACAACCCCTTGCCCTTGCGGCCCGTCGCCTCTTTCACCGCAGAGGTCCACTGACCCCAGGTGTCGCCGTCGATCTCCTGCGGCAGCAAGGGCATGGCCTCGCGAATGAACTCCGCGTCCTCGTCATCCACCATCGGCTCCGCCCCGTCGCACATCATCCGCCACCAGGCGTCGATGTCGTCCAGCACGGTGATATTGTCGCGCACGACCATCCAGAAGGCTTCGGCCTTGTCATCGGGGACGCCAGCGGTGGCGATCCGGGTCCGCACCTGATCCAGCGGTGTGGATTGCAGCACATGCGCGGTCAGCGGGAACAGGTCCTTTTCGTCGAACTTCGTCGGGGCGGAGCCGAAGTGCGACAGATCGAACCCTTCGACCAGCTCATCGACCGAGGCGCGCAATTCGACCGGCTGGGAGGAGCCGAGCCGCGCCATCAGCGACAGCAGCGCCATCGGGGCGATCCCCTGCGCGCGCAGATCGCGGATCGAAAGCACGCCGAGACGTTTCGACAGCGCCTCGCCCTGTGGGCCGGTCAGCAGCGAATGATGCGCAAAGGCAGGCGGCGTCGCGCCCAGCGCCTCGATCATCTGGATTTGCGTCGCCGTGTTGGTCACATGGTCCGAGCCGCGCACCACATGGGTCACGCCCATATCCGTGTCGTCCACCACCGAGGCCAGCGTATAAAGCACCTGCCCGTCCTGACGGATCAGCACCGGGTCCGATACCGAGGCCGCGTCGATGGAGATGTCACCGAGGATCCCGTCGCCCCATTCGATCCGCTGCTGGTCAAGCTTGAAGCGCCAGACCCCTTCGCCGCGTTCGGCGCGCAGGCGGTCCTTTTCGGCGTCCGACAGGGCCAGCGCGGCGCGATCGTAGACCGGCGGCTTGCCCATGTTGAGCTGCTTCTTGCGCTTGAGGTCCAGTTCGGTCGGGGTCTCGAAGGCCTCGTAAAATCGGCCCATCTCGCGAAACTTGTCCGCTGCCTCGGCATAGCGGTCCAGCCGGTCGGACTGACGCTCCACCCGGTCCCAGTGCAGGCCCAGCCAGTCGAGGTCCTGCTTGATCGCGTCGACATATTCCTGCTTCGACCTCTCGGGATCGGTGTCGTCGATCCGCAGGATGAAGGTGCCGCCCTGCTTGCGCGCGATCAGGAAATTGAACAGCGCGGTGCGCAAATTGCCAACGTGGATGTAGCCGGTCGGGGACGGGGCGAAACGGGTGGTTGTCATGCGATGCTCCTGATGCCCCGGCGCTTTGTCACAGGTGGCGCGAAATGTCCATCAGGGGCTGAGGGGGGCACGGGGCTCACTCCTCCGAGACCGGCCATAATCTGGCCAGATCGCTGAGCCCGGCGCGGATCAATTCGGCCAGAACGTCGCGATCCACCATATCGAGGCGCGTGATATAGAGACAGGCCTTGCCCAGTCTATGCGGACCGAGGCGCGACAAGATCGCGCTGTAATCCTGATACCCCGGCATGATGTAGATCGCCAGCGCAGCCTTGCGCGGCGAAAATCCGGTGGCGAGGAAACTGCCGCTGCGCCCACTGGCATAGGTGTAATCGTACCGGCCATATCCGATGATCGCAGGCCCCCACATGCGCGGCTGCCAGCGCGTCGTCTCGCTAAAGAGGTCGAGCAGCGCGAAGCCGTCCTCGCGCCGTCGCTCAGGCTGAACGGTGGATAGGAAGTCCCGCGGGTCGATCGCGCTCGGCTGTGTCTTGTTTTCGCTCATCACCCCGAGAGCCTAGCACATCAGCGCCGCCGAAAGGTCAGGTAATGCGGTGTGCGGTCCTCGCGCAGCGCCTTTTGTTCATAACGGGTGGAGAGCCAGTCGTCCCATGGCTCGCGCCAGTCGGCCGGGCGTTCGGCGAGCCAATCAAACCCGTGGCGCGGCACCTGTTCCAGCGTTTGGCGCACGTAATCGGGAATGTCGGTCGCGACGCGAAAGATCGCGCCGGGCTTCATCACGCGGGCCAATGGCTCCAGATGGTCCGGCGTGACAAAGCGGCGGCGATGGTGGCGCGCCTTGGGCCATGGATCGGGGTAGAGCAGGAAGGCGCGCGACACCGAGGCCTCCGGCAGCACGTCAAAAAGGTCGCGGACGTCGCCGGGATGCACGCGCAGGTTATCGACCTTCGCCTTGCGGATCTTGCCCAGCAGCATGGCGACACCGTTGATGAAAGGCTCCGCGCCGATGATGCCGACGCCGGGATTGCGTTCGGCCTGATGCACCAGATGCTCGCCGCCGCCGAACCCGATCTCGACCCAGAGGTCACGCCCGCCGAACAGCGCGTTCAGATCAAGCGGGTTACGGTCGGGGTTCTCATCCCACCCGACGGCACCGGGGGAAAGCGCGGCGAGATCCTCCTCCAGATAGGTTTCCTGCGCCGGACGCAGGGTCTTGCCCTTGAAACGGCCATAAAAGTTGCGCCACGGGGCGCCGGAGGGATGCTTGCTGCTCATGGCGTTTGCTTAGCGGTGTGATGGGGAGTGAGCAAGATGGGGGGGGACGGCCCGGTGTGGGCGGGTGTGCCGTAATGACTTGCAGTCACCGGAATTGTCTCAAGAATGGCCTTTGTCTAAAAGGTATGCGAAACTTAATGCAGCCCCATCTGCGGAGTGCAAGAAATTTGAACTACACCGGAATCACATTGGCTGCGCTTTTATTTGTCTTTTCGACGCAGGCAAATGCGCAAAGCGAACCAACCAACTTGGCACAGCTTTCGACCGACGACGACACGATCACATTTGGCGTCGAGGATATAGCAGGTGTTGACGTTGGGGCGGGTGAAGTGCGCAGCACCATCACCCTCTTGCTCAACGATAACGCAAGTGATGCCCTTGCAGAGCTGACAGGACGTAATCTTCGCCGCGAAATGCGTTTTTCGGTCTGTCAGAAGGAAGTGTTCCGCGCAACCATCAATGGTACGGTGACATCAGGCATAGTCAGCGCGACATCAGAAAGAGCTGCGGCTCTCGCAATGTCTAATGTTTTGACGGGTCAAACAGATTGCGCGGAATACCTCCGGCAATTGCTCTGCTCCCTGAAAACTGGATCGTTCGGAGATGGAGTTTTCCGCTAAGTTTC
>OJBD01000031.1_pt1 | contig 41620 bp, 40 predicted proteins | sample 1590481 | NCBI WGS metagenome assembly OJBD01 (sample SAMN05416811, study PRJEB24817) | seawater metagenome | isolation source: Sea water | place: Canada:Atlantic | collected 2013-07 | reverse complement strand
CCTTGGTCATGGGGGGTCTCCTTGATCGGTAGGTTAGGTGTGCAACCCAAACCTTGCCGGAGAACGTCCATGGCCGCCCAGCAACCCGCGCGGGCTTCGCCTGAGCTACGCGTGGCTCCACTCAGCCCGCGCTACCGTCGGAATTACACCACGCCCAGGGGCACTACCCCAATAGACAGGCCCGGTAGGTTCGGCTCAATCATCTTGCGCCTCACTTGCCGACCCAGGGCTTGAGCTCTCTGGCCAAAAAATCGTTGGCGACGGCCAGCTCCCAGATCTTGGCGTGCAGGTCCTTGACCTGTTCCTCGCCGATCTCGGGTGCTTTTCGGCCGCCCCGCTCGAACACACCCGATGCACCTTCAAGCAAAGCTCGTTTCCATTGATGGATCATCGTGGGATGCACCCCGAACCGACTGGCCAGCTCGCTGACGGTCTGCTCGTCCTTCAGCGCTTCCAACGCGACCTTGGCCTTGAACTCCGGATGATGTTGTTTCAGTTTCGACATCTCTGATCTCCGTTTTATTAAAAACCAGCAGACAGCAAATCGCAGCTTACGTCAGTGTCCGAATTTCGGGGGGTAGCTCAGTCAGCGTCGACATGCCAAGGCCCAGATCATCATCCACCTGCATACGCGTTAGCCCACTGGTCAGCGCGATACGCACCGCATCTTGGCGGAATTCATCCGTTCGTTTCAGTCCCATAGTTCCTCTTCTTTGTCGCAGTAAATCCTATCAAAGGAGCGGCATCAAACCGCGACAGGTCCAGACCCTAGGCCTGGATAGCAAGTTAACGGCTTAACGTAATGTTCACCGGTCCCAGAGTAAGCGTACTTAAAGGGCCAGGGGCGGCCTCGCGTAGTCCTTTGATCAGCGCAATCGCAGCGGAAGATGTGCCAGGTAGGAAGTGATTGTTCCCTCCGTTGCCCAAACCCGTCATGTCAATTGTGGAGATGCCAAGAGCTTCGAGCTGATCAAGGTCCTCGACCGAACCCAGTCTCGCCGCCCCACCCGAGAGACCCGAAGCCAATCCCAGTAGGCGATCGTTTTGCGCTACGGCGACTATAAACGGTTGCGGGAGCCGTCCTAAAGACGCCGCCTGGGATCGGAACAAATCCATGTCAATGTCTGGGGAGACCAGAGTAACCGAGGCTAGCTTGTCGATTGTTCCTTGCCGGTCGGTCAGTCCGATTTGACGCAACGCCTCCATAATTAGAAGGCTTCCCATCGAATGGCCAACCAAGGACAGACGCAGCCCGTTTTTATGCAATAGGGTTCGAAGTAACGCCGCTAGATGATCTCGTGCGATCAGAACACTGTCGCGGTCATATGCGTATTCCAGGGGATGGGCCGCTGATGGCCAGGCAAAATGAATTTGGGGTCCCCGCAACTCATAGTCCCAGGCAATTTGGGCATGTCGGTAAACTGAATCAGAAAAATTGTTGTTGTAGCCATGCACGAACAGCACAGCCTCTTCGCTGGACTGCGCCGCGTCACGTTGAACGGCTCGGACAAAGGAATCCGCATCAGGCAACGTTTTCGCACCAACCAAAGCGAAATGTTTTGCAGGATCAACAGCGTTTGAAGGGGGCAATTCAATGTTCCCAGCTTGGTGTGCGTATGGGACCGATATTGAGAGTTGAGCAAAGCTCAATCTATTTGCCCGCTCTTTGCCGTAGGCAATTGGCGCTGGATCTGCCGCGCGCGATGTCGCGACAAACAGTGGCTGGACACCCGCAGCGGCTTCGGGTTGCTGTGATACAGAGAAACGGCTTTTGGCAGAACAGCCCGTCAACACGGCCGCGCCCGCAAATGCCATGAAACGGCGACGGCCAAAGGATGAAATGCTCAAAGGACAATCTCGCTTCAGTTTTTTGGCTGGATAATCAAACTATATATGTACCGGCTTTTGGCTGCCAGAGCGCATATCGTTCCGAATTGACTTCATCGAATGGTTTTAGCCGCGAACGCAGCGGCGTGAACCCCTGCCAGCCAAATCGCGCTGAATCCCTCTGGAAAACCCACGCAGAGCGGGCTGGTCGCGTCGGATGCTGCCGGGACCTGATCTTGCTCGATTCCACGTTTCCAATGCCACAACAAACCGAGCGGAGCGATCGAAAGTTATTGCTGCCTTCGAGGTGGGTCAGGCTCTGTGGCTCGCCCGCCGCGTCCGACTGCAATCAGATGATGGTTGACGAATCGAACGCGCAGTGGAACGGTTAGTTTGAATATTCGAACATTGTTCGGATTTTTTAGGTATACAGCGCGGAAAACAGTGGGGAGCTGAGGCTGTTCGACCGCGATGGGAGGGGGAAAATTGGACTATCGGATGACTGACGACCAGCGCGCGATCCGCGACTCGGTCATGGACCTTTGTGGGAAATTTCCGCCGGAATACTGGCGCGAAGGGGATGCCAAAGGCGGCTTTCCCGAGGATTTCTACCGCGCCGTCGCTGACAATGGCTGGCTCGGGATTGCCATGCCCGAGGAATATGGGGGCTCGAACCTAGGTATTACCGAAGCCGCCATCATGATGCAGGCGATTGCCGAATGCGGCGGCGGGCTGAGCGCGACCTCCGCCGTGCACATGAACATCTTCGGCCTGTCGCCGGTGGTGGCCTTTGGCACCGAAGAGCAGAAGAAACGGATGCTGACGCCGCTGATCAAGGGCGAAACCAAAGCCTGCTTTGCCGTGACAGAGCCGACCACCGGGCTGAACACCACCAAGCTCAAGACGCGGGCTGTTCGCAAGGGCGACACCTATTATGTCAGCGGCCAGAAAGTGTGGATATCGACCGCACAGGTGGCCGATTACATGTTGCTGATCGCACGCACCACACCGATTGAGGAGTGCAAGAGTCCGACGGACGGTCTGACCCTGTTCTACACAAAGCTCGACCGCGACTATGTCGAGATCCGAGAGATCGACAAGATGGGCCGCAAGGCCGTGGATTCCAACGAGCTGTTTTTTGAAGAGCTCCCGGTGCCTGCCGCTGACATGATCGGCGAAGAGGGCAAGGGGTTTCGCCACATCTTGCATGGAATGAACGCCGAACGGGTTCTGGTTTCGGCCGAATGCGTCGGCATCGGCCGGTACGCGCTGGCCCGAGCGGCGAAATATGCCAATGAACGGATCGTCTTTGACCGTCCGATCGGGCAAAATCAGGGCATTCAGCATCCGCTGGCCCGCGCCTGGGCACAGCTTGAAGCGGCCAACCACATGGGTTTTCAAGCGGCGACCCAATACGACCGGGGCGAATCCTGCGGGATTGAAGCCAATGCCGCAAAGGTGCTGGCATCAGAGGCGGCCTTTTTCGCCTGTGAACGGGCAATCCTCACGCATGGCGGTTTTGGCTATGCAAAGGAATATGATGTCGAGCGCCTCATGCGCGAGGTGATGATCCTTCGCATTGCTCCGATTTCGACCGAGCTTGTCCTCAGCAACATTGCCGAAAAGCAGCTTGGCCTGCCGAAATCCTACTGATCCGCAGCGATCTATCGCGGCGCCGAGGGAGGAGGGCGACGGTCCGCCCGGCATCGATGCCGAACGACCGGATATAGTCGCAACAGTTTGCGGAGGAACATCCTGCCGCAGAAAGGGGCAATATGAACTTTTCAATCAAGAGCGCAGCCGCCGGCTTCGCATTCGCCACCGCGGTCACAGCCAGTGCTGCCAGTGCGCAAGATACCATCGACCTCAAGATATCGCATGCCTTTCCCACCACGCATTACCTGATCGAAAATGGGCTGGATGTCTGGGTTGCGTCGCTTAAGGAAGAGCTGGGGGACCGGATCAATTTCACGATCTATCCCGCACAGCAGCTTGGCAAGGCGGCCGAGGCGCTTGACCTCGCGGCGAGCGGTGTCGCCGATGTCGTCCTGACTGCGACCTCGTATCATCCGACCCAGTTGACTGTGACGGGGGTTGCCGAATTGCCCGGTATGTTCTCGGATATCTGCGTCGCGAGCCGGGCCTCGATGGCGCTGTCCAAGGAAGGCGAATTCTTTGACACGGCGGATTTCGAGCCGAACGACGTGCAGGCGATCTACAACGTCAGTTTGCCGATTTACAAGGTCGTCACGGCGGACCGCAAGGTTGAAACGATGGATGACCTCAAGGGTCTCAAGCTGCGCACCACCGGCGCGGCGATGGAGCTTACGGCCCGAGAGCTGGGCGCGGTCGGTGTCCGCATGCCTTCGCCCGAATTGTTCCAGGCGGCGCAACGCGGCACTGTGGATGGCGCGCTTTATCTCTACGCCGGGATGCCGCCCTACGATCTGCAATCCGTGTTCAAGCACAGCACCGAAGGGGTCAGCATGGGCAGCACGCATCTCGTGCTCTTGATGAACCGCGAGAAGTTTAACGATCTGCCCGAGGACATCCAGGAGACGTTCCTGCGCCTTGGCGCCGCCGCGGCCGAGAACAACTGCGCCTGGATGACCGACAACGAGACCGTGGAGCGTGATCGGATGGTTGAGGAATCCGGTCTGGAAGTCACGACGCTCGCTGACGACGAGGCTGCGCGCTGGAGAGAACTGACCGCTGCTGTCGCCGGCGATTGGGCCTCTTCTGCCGGTGAAGACGGTGCCAAGGCTGTCGAAACCTATCGCGCCGCAGTGGAGAGTGCCGCCGCGCAGAACTGAGACCGCACAGTCACCGGGGGCGCCTCCGCGTCCCCGGTGACAGACACCCCTCGGGCTTTTCTGCCCAAATCTATTGTTTTCGCCGCCCTTCATGGGCGGGGACGCTGGAGTTGCACCATGACAGACCTTTCCCGATCCTCGATGCGGCCCATCCGGTCCTTCCTCTTTGTTCCCGGCCACCGCGAAAGCTGGATCGACCGGGTGACGGGCTATGGGGCCGACGCGATTATTCTCGACCTCGAAGACAGTGTCCCCCCTGATCACAAGTCGGCAGCGCGAGCACTGGTCGCGGACAAGATTTCCGGCCTCGCCGCCGCAGGCGAGCGGGTCTATGTGCGCGTCAACCGCTCTCCGGCGATGTACGATTTCGAGGATATTCTCGCCGTGACGCGAGAGGGGCTAGAAGGCGTGGTCCTGTCCAAGCCCGGCGGTCCGGAAGATATTCAGATCGCCTCCGCGCTGGTTCATGAGGCCGAGTTGCGAAACGGGTTGGAGCTGGGCCGCGTCGCGCTGGTGCCCACGCTGGAAACCGCCCGCTCGATGCAAACCGCCTACGAGATCGCGCAGAATCCGCGCGTGAACGCAATCTGCGGCGCCAGCGCAAAGAACGGCGATTCCGCGCGGGCGCTTGGCATCACCTGGAGCGATGAGGGCACTGAGACCCTCTATATGTGGCAACGCACGGTGATGGCCGCGCGCGCTGCCGGCAAGATGCCGTTGGGCGGTCTCTGGCAGGATGTTCACGACCTTGAGGGGCTCGACCGCTATGCCCGCCGCAATCGCGCCCATGGCTTCGTCGGGGAGATGATCCTGCATCCCACCAACGTCGAGGTGGTCAATCGCGCCTATACCCCCTCGCCAGAGGAGGTTCGTTATTTCAAGGGCATGATCGAGGCCTATGAAGCCGCCGCCGCGCAGGGCGTCGGGGCGGTGATCTACGACGGCGACCATATTGATCTCGCCCATGTCCAGACCGCCCGGTCTGTCGTCGCGCTGGCCGAGGGGTCCGGCGACACGGATTGAGGCCCTGACCAACGGTTTAGAAAAGAGAGAGAGAGAGAGAGGAATCCGCTATGCAAAGCGCCGTATCCGGTAAGTATTTCGAAGAGCTCGAACCTGGCAAAGTCTTTCATCACGCCATCACCCGCACAGTGACGGAAACCGACAACCTGCTTTTCTCCGCGCTCACTTACAATTCGCAGCCGCTGCATCTCGACGATGAGTTCTGCAAGAACACGATTTACGGGAAGCGCCTCGTTAACAGTATATTCACGCTGGGCCTCGTTGTGGGCGTGGGCGTGGGTGATCTGACGCTGGGGACGACGTTGGGCAACCTCGGGTTTGACCAGATCACATTTCCCAAGCCTGTCTTCATTGGCGATACCCTGCGCGCGGAGACCGAGATCACGGACCGGCGGGAATCAAAGAAGAACCCCGACCGCGGAATCGTCCATTTCGCGACGCGCGGTTTCAACCAGCGGGACGAAATGGTTGTCGAAGTGCATCGCGTCGGCCTGATGATGAAACGCCCGACCGAGTCCTGACCCGAGCGGGCGCGGCGCGGATCCGAAGGAAAACGCAAGGGAGGCATGGATGAAGTGGATATCCTTGGCAGACCGGGAGGTCGCCAGGCTGGAACGGATTGCGATTATCGGCGCCAGCCTGTGCATGCTCTTCATGATGCTTGTCGTCGCGCTGGACGTGGTGATGCGCTACCTTTTCCGGGCGCCACTGGGCTGGGGATATGACCTGGTCGCCAACTTTCTGATGGTCGGCGCGACATTTCTAGCGGTGTCCGAGACGTTCCGGCGCGGCGGGCATGTGGCGGTCAACCTGTTCCAGAACATGATGCGCCCGAATGTCAGGCGATGGGTGGACGCGGCGAGCGCGCTCATGGTGATCCCGGTGCTGCTGGCGATGGTGGTGACCGGCTGGCAGTCCACGGCTAGGGCCGTGGCGCGGGACGAAACGATCCCCGGCATCGTGCCGTGGCCGATGTGGGCCAGTTATATCCTCGTCCCGATCGGCGCCGGGCTTCTTATGCTGCGCATGGGGGCACATCTGGCCGACCTGCTGAGCGGCGGAAAGGGCCATGTGCCCGAAACCGTGGATCACCAGATTGAAACAACCGATCCCGCGGTCGACCCCCGGCCCGAGGGAGACGAGCGGTGATCGCAGTTTTAGGAAGTCTACTTCTCGTCCTGCTGCTCGCGATGGGAATGCCCGTGGCGTTCGCCATGGCGGTGTCCGGTGTGGCGGGGCTTTTCGCCGTGGGCGGGCTCGATCTGGTGATGGGGATGGTCAAATCCTCCACCATCTCCTCGGTCAACTCCTACGAACTTATCACCATTCCCATGTTCATTCTGATGGCAGAGTTCATCATCATCTCGCGCATTGCCGACGAGCTGTTTGACGCGACTGCGGTGTGGGTCGGGCGACTGCCGGGCGGGTTGGGCGTGGCCGTCGTTCTGGCGGGGGCCCTGTTCGGTGCGATCTCGGGGTCGAGCACCGCATCGGCGGCGACCCTGTCATCCACCGCGCTCCCGGCCATGATGCGTCAGGGGTATTCGCTGCGAACCGCCGGGGCGCTGGTGGCCATTACCGGCACGCTGGCGATCCTGATACCGCCCTCGATCGCGCTGGTTCTCTATGCGATCATCGCGGACGTGAGCGTCGGCAAGCTGCTGATCGCGGGCGTGGTGCCGGGGCTTTTGTCTGTGATGGCCCTGATCACGCTGATCATCGGCATGTCGCTGTTCCGGCCAAAGGCGGTCCCGCCGGGGATCCGGCACCCCTGGTCCAAGAAATTATCGGTGCTGCGCATAACGTTGCCGATGCTGATCCTCTTCGGGGCGGTGACAGGCGTTCTTTATGCCGGTATCACAACGCCGACCGAAGCCTCGGCGATGGGGGCCTTGGCCGCGTTGGTGCTGGGCGCGGTCCAGGGGCGGTTGACCCTGCGCGACGCAGGGCGGGCGCTGGTCAGCGCCGCCCGCGTGAGCTGCATGATCGCGATCATCATCCTCGGCGCGCATATCTTTGGCTACTTCTTCACCCTCACGCAGACCGCTACCGCGATCGTCAGCTGGGTCAGCGGACTGGAGGTGTCGGTCTATTGGGTCATGCTGGTGATCCTGGTAATTTACCTGATCCTCGGGTGTTTCCTCGACCAGGTGGCGATCCTGATCCTCACCGTTCCGATTATGCTACCGGTCGTGGTGGAGCTGGGATTCGATCCGGTCTGGTTCGGGGTGATGGTCGTCATGGTGGCCGAAGTCGGGATGATCACGCCGCCGATGGGCCTCAACGTCTTTGTTGTGGCGCGTTATACGGGCCAGCCGGTCCACGAGATCTTTGCGGGTATTCTACCGTTTTTCGCCTGTATGCTGGCCATGGTGATCATTCTCGGACTGATGCCCGAGATCATTCTTTGGTTGCCCGGCCAGATGTCGAATTGATCCGCGGGACAAAGCCGCTACCGGCCCCTTGGGGTCATGACTGCAGAGGAAGGAAGACGCTATGACCGAAACAGCCGCCAACACGCCGCAAACCGGCTCCGGCACGGCGTGGCAACCGCTCTCCGGGGTGCGCGTCGTCGATTTCTCGGCGCTTTTGCCCGGTCCGGCGGCGGGGGCGATCCTTGCCGATCTCGGCGCCGAGGTGATCAAGGTCGAGCCGCTTGCCGGCGAAGGCGTGCGTCACCGTGAGGTGCTGTCCCCCATCCTTTATGCCGCCAACCGAAGCAAGGCGAGCCTGACGATCGACCTGAAACATGACGGCGCCGCAGCGGTCGTCGCAGGGCTGGCCCGGTGGGCCGACGTCGCGCTGGAGAGTTTCCGCCCCGGCGTTGCGGCCCGTCTCGGGATCGACCATGCCAGCCTTTCGGCAGTGAACCCCGGGATCATAAGCTGTTCTGTTTCAGGCTATGGGCAAAGTGGCCCGTGGCGCGATGCGCCGGGACACGATCTGAATTTCCTCGCTGCCGGTGGGGCCTTTGCCTTTTCCGGTCACTGGACGGGCCGGCCGCGCCGATCAGGCATGCCGGTTGCGGACCTTCTGGGCGCGAGTAATGCCGCCATAGCTATCCTCGCCGCGCTGAACGAGCGCCGGGACACGGGACGGGGCGTGATGCTCGACGTTGCGTTGATGGATGCGGTTCTGTTCGGTGTTTCGATGCGCCACGATCTTGGCGCCGATGGCGAGGTCGGCGATTCCCCCTATCCGACGAACGACCTTTTCGCCACTGCGGACGGGCGCGATATCGCGTTGGGTGTGGGCACGGAAGAGCATCTTTGGCAGAGCTTTCGAACCGTCATGGCACCCGATATGCCAATGATACTGGAGTCCCGCTTTGACACCGATGAGGGCCGGCGCACCCATGGCGACGCGCTGTTCGAAGCGCTGACCGACACCATCGCCCGGCGCGACGCGGCGGATTGGATGGCCCGCTTCGATGCCGCCGATGTTCCCGCGAACCTCTGTCTCTATCCCGCCGAGGCGGTGGTCAGCGACCATGTTCGCGCCCGTGGATTTGTCACTGAGGTCGGTGGGCGTCACCTCTCGGCCTTTCCGGCAGCGGCAGATGGACGACAGCCGCAGATACGCACGCCGGCCCCCGAGGCCGGATCGGGCACGCGTGAAATCCTCGGGACGTTGGGCTTCGCACCCGCAGCGATCGATCAGCTGGTGAATGACGCGGTGGTTGCCGACGGCCCGAAAAGGGGGGCGTAGCCATGACGGGCTTGCTGGACGGGATCCGTGTGCTTGATCTCACGACCATGGGGACGGGGCCTTACGCGACGCAGATGCTGGCCGAATACGGGGCCGAAATCATCAAGCTGGAAGCCCCGGATGGCGACCCGATCCGGAACGTCGGGCCCGCCCGGCACGCCAAGATGAGTTCGATGTTCCTGACAATCGGGGCGGGCAAGCGCAGCCTATCCCTAGATCTGCGCACACCGGAGGCGCGGCCGGTTTTTGAGCGTCTGGTGTCGCGCGCCGACGTCGTGATCCACAACATGCGCGATCCTGCGGCGCGGAAGCTGGGGCTGAGTTTCGAGGCGCTTCGGGCGATCAATCCGCGCGTGGTGCTCTGCGCGATCCTTGGCTTTGATCGCGGCGGGCCTTACTCGGACCTGCCGGCCTATGACGATCTGATCCAGGGGCTTGTGGCGCTGCCGGATCTGATCCATCGCTCCGGCGGTGAAACCCAGTATGTGCCGCTGGCGATGGCTGACCGGATCACCGGCCTTTTTGCGGCCAAGGCCGTGCTGGCGGCGGTGGTGGCACAGCTGCGCAGCGGCAAAGCCCAAAGCGTCGTCGTCCCCATGTTCGAGGCCTTGGCGGGCTTTGTGCTGGGCGATCACCTTTATGGCCGGACCTTTGTGCCACCCGAGGGCGAAATGGGCTATCCCCGTCACCTCAACCCCTATCGAAGGCCATATCGGACCACCGACGGATATATCGGCGTGCTGCCCTACACTGATCGTCAATGGCACACCCTGTTTCAGATCATCGGCGAGCCGGAATTGGGCGAGGACCCGCGCTATGCCAAGCTTTACGAGCGAAATGCGAATATCGCCACGCTCTACGAGATTGTCGGGCGTCACATCACCACCCGCTCCACCGAGGCGTGGTTGGCCGAGTTTGCGGCGGCGGATATTCCGGCCATGCGCACCAACACCTTGGAATCGCTCATTGACGATCCGCATATCAAGGCGGTGGACCTGGTTCGTGAGGAAAGCCACCCGACGGAGGGCCGCATTCTGCGTATCCGTGGCGCCGTGCGCTGGGAGGGCGAGGCTGAAACCGCACCTCCTATGGCACCGCGCCTGGGTGAACATGGCCTTGAGGTGCTGCGCGAGGCTGGTATCGATGAGGCGGACATCAACGATCTCGTCCAGGCCGGCATTCTCCGCTTGCCCACGGAGAGCGGGCCGGGAACAAGTGGGGCCAGTTCGAACGACGTTTAAGAAGGGGCGACGACCATGATCACGGCATCAGACCGGGCCAGCGAAGGCTTTGTATGGGAACCGACGAAGGAGCTTCGTGATAACAGCAATCTGCATGCGTACCTCCAGGAGCACGGGCTTGCCGATTACGACGCGCTGCTAAGGCGCGCCGACGAGGACCCCGATTGGTTCTGGGATACGGTCGCGCAGCGGTTGCATTTTTACCAACCATACGAGCAGGTGCTTGATACCTCACGGGGGGCGCCCTTCGCGCGATGGTGTGTGGGCGGCACCACCAATGTGGTTGCCAGTTGCATCGAAAAGCATCGCGACACCCCCGCATGGGGAAAAGAAGTGCTGGTCTGGGAGGGCGAGGGCGGCGAGGTGCGGCGGCTGACCTACAGCGACCTCTCTGCGCAGATCGACGCGCTGGCCGCCGGGCTCCGCCGCGAGGGCTGCGAGCGAGGCGATGTGGTCGGGCTGTTCATGCCGAACATTCCCGAGGCGATCATGGCCTTCTTTGCCGTTGCAAAAATCGGCGCCATCGCGCTGCCGATGTTCTCCGGATTTGGCGCCGGTGCCCTGATTGACCGGCTGAGCGATGCCGGGGCTCGTTTCGTCATCACTGCCGATGGCACGTCGCGCCGGGGCACGGCGGTGCCGATGAAAGCCGTTCTGGACAAGGCGCTGCCGGATCTGCCGCAGCTCTCGCGGGTTATCGTGGTGCGCCACGCCAACACGCCGGTCACGATGCAGGCGCCCCGTGATCTTTGGCTCGATGAACTCGCCGTGTCGTCAGGGGATCCGGTCGCGACCGAAGTGATGGATGCCGAAGAGCCATTGATGCTCATGTACACCTCCGGCACCACGGGCAAGCCCAAGGGCACGGTGCACAGTCATTGCGGGTTTGCTGCCAAGATGGCGCTGGATCTGGGTCTGATCATGGACCTCAAGCCGTCTGACCGGCTGCTGTGGCTCAGCGATATGGGGTGGTTGGTGGGGCCGCTCCTGGCGGTGGGCACCACCTTGCACGGCGCAACCATGCTGATCGCCGAGGGCGGGCCCGACTACCCGGACCCCGGTCGCATGTGGCGTTTGGTTGATGAGCATGCGATCAGTTTTCTCGGGCTGGCGCCCACCGTGTCGCGCAGCTTCATCCGCAGCGGCGGTGGCGGGATAGAGAGCTACGATCTAGGTTCGCTGCGTATCTGCGCCTCGACGGGCGAACCCTGGACGTCGGACGCCTGGTGGTGGACCTTTGACAAGGTCTGTCACAAGAAGGTGCCGATCCTGAACTATTCCGGCGGGACCGAAGTCGGCGGCGGTATCTTGTCCGGCAACGTCCTGACACCGATGAAGCCTGGCGCTTTCAGTGGTCCGATTCCGGGGATGGGCGCGGATATCGTGGATGCCGATGGCACCCCCCTGCCGAGCGGTGAGCCGGGCGAGCTGGTCCTGCGCCAACCGTCGATTGGCCTCACCCGGAGCCTTTGGAAAAACGACGAGCGTTACCTCGATGCCTATTGGAGCGAGATACCCGGCGTCTGGCATCAGGGCGATCGCGCCCAAAAGGATGCCGACGGGGCCTGGTATATCACCGGCCGCTCGGACGACACTCTCAAGATCGCGGGCAAGCGGACCGGGCCATCGGAAATCGAAGGCCTGCTGAGCGCGACCGGAAAAGTGTGCGAGGCGGCGGCTATCGGCCTGCCGGATCCGGTCAAGGGCCAGGCTGTCGGCTGCCTTGTCATACTCGTCGAGGGGCAGGCCTGGGACGCCGATCTGAATGCGGAGCTTGAGGCGGCTGTCGTCGCCGGGCTGGGCGTGCCGTTCCGGCCGCGCTTCATCATTGCCGTGTCGGACCTGCCCAAGACGCGCAACATGAAGATCATGCGCCGCGTGGTCCGCGCCGCTTGCCTGGACGAATCCGCGGGCGACCTGTCGTCACTGGTGAACCCCGAGGTGGTGGAGGAGATCCGCGCGGCCGTGCAGGAGATGCAGGACCGCGGAAGGAAGTGAAACGGAGGTAAGCTTAACCGTCGAAGCCGGGGTGGTCGCGGTTGTGACTGACGATTTGAGAGCGGTCTCGGGATATATCGAGACGCTCTGGCGCGGTCCAGGTTTCGGACCCGCTCTCCGCTCGACAGTGAACGTGCGACGGCCCCGGGAGCGATCGGAAAATTCGACGTCCGCTAACCGGTCGGGGGCCTAAATGCCGGCCCATGGACGGGTGGATCGTAATGGGGCAAAACGAGCGGCCCCTTTGGATATAGCGGCGCGTGTTGTCGTGATATCCCTCGCTGGATCGGCGGGCGGAGCATTTCGGCGACAGGGTCGCCACTTATGCGGTTCGTCGGCATTTGGGCGGGTGCATATCGTTGGGGAAGCGTGTAGCGGAAGGCGCGAGTCGTCGGCCTTTGCATCGCAAGACAAAAGGTCGCCCGACTTGAAGCTAAGCGAGGAAGACGACGCCATGCCTGAAGACAGCCCGGACCGCCCAAGGCCCCTTCTTCGCACGCTGAAGATTCTGGAACATGTCGCCAAACAACCCGAGGCGGTATCTCTGACGCGGATGAGCCAGGACCTGGACCTGCCCAAAAGCAGCCTTCTCGGCGTGCTGCGAACCCTGACGGAGCATCATTACCTAGAAAAATACGGTGGTCGATATGCGCTTGGCCCATCGGCGCATCGCCTTGCGGCCATCGTCCTGCCAGGCTTTTCGCTGGTTCGGATGGCGCGCCCCATGCTGCGCGAGCTGGCTGACCGCTCGGGCGAGACGTCGCTCCTGGCCGTGCTCGATTGGGAGACGAGCAACCTAGTCTACATCGACAAATGCGAAAGTTACCAAGTGGTGCGCTATACCGTTCCCGTCGGTACCACGCGGCCGCTTTATTGCACGGCGGCGGGGCTGGTCCTTTTGGCCTGGCAACCAAAGGCGCTGGTCGAACGGTATCTCGACAGGATCATGGAAGGTCCCGAACCGCTTGATCCGCCTCTGCGCCTGGATGATTTCTGGGCTTTGCTGGAAAAGACTCGGCGCGATATGGTGTCGACGACGCAGGGCAACTACGTGCCCGAAGTGGCCGGTATCGCGGCACCGATCCTCGACCGGGATGGCGGGATCCTCGGCGCGCTGGCGCTGGGTATTCCGATCGAACGCAGCAAGCGGGGGCTCTCCAGGTTGACCAAGATGACCCATGACGTGGCGCAGGAACTGTCGGCCTACTACGGTCGTGGGAGCAGCGGTCCCGATGCCTCGGCTCAGGACCGCTCGCCCTGATATCCGGCCAGCGTCGCATAATTGCTCTATGTGGCGAGGTTTGCCCGATGAAGTGGGTAAGCGATTTTTTAGGGGCGGTACGCGGGGTGCTATGTGTGGGCGGTTCCCACGGTGCAGGCTCCGGCGCCGCGAGCCATAGAGCGCCACGCATCCGGTGATCGGCTGTTCTGCGGCCGCGTCCCGAAATCTCCAGCCTTACTCCGCGCCCAGCAAAACCGCCTCGACCCGGCGGTTCGTCTCCCGTCCGGGGGCGGAAAGGTTGCTGGCGAGCGGCGCAAGGTAGCCCGCGCCGTGGGCGGTCACTTGGGCCGGGTCGGCTCCGTGGATGTCGATCAAGCGCCTGCGCACCGCCTCGGCGCGGCGTCGCGAGAGGGCGGTGTTCGCCTCCAGCGACCCGACCGCATCCGTATGTCCCACCAGCGCGATGATCCGTCCGGCGTTTTCCTTCAGAAATGCAGCGAGCGCGGCGAGGCTCGCGTAGCGGCGATCCGTCAGCGTCTCTGCGCCCGATGGAAAATCCAGATCGGTCAGGACGAAGTAGCCCGAAGTCTGCAGCGTCGCGATTGGATCCGCACTCGGGGTCGGTTCGGGAAGGCCCGGCGCGGTCGCCCTCGTGTCCTCGACCGCGCGTTGCAAGACTTCGGCTGGCTCTTGATCAGCGGCAGGTGTCGCTGAGGGCACAGGGCGTCTCACCGCTTGTGGCGGCCGGTCCGTTATCATTTCGAATATCTGGACAAAACGATTGGTGCGCCCGCGGCTGACCAGCGCATAGACGAACTCATCCCGCCCCGCGGCCACCCGTTGCGCGATCAAGACCCGGAAGTCGAACAGGTCGACGTTCATTTCGGGGGCGGGAAGCACCGGCAAACCAAAGCGGAAATCAAAGCCGCCGCAATCGTCGGTGTCGCAATCCAGCAGGACGGTGTAGGCGCCCCGTGCCAGATCCTTGCGGAGCCCGCGCACCAGCTCCAGCGTCGACAGGTTCGGCGCGGGAATTTGCCAGGCGCGACGAGTCAACTGCCCTTCAAGGTCGAGCTGCGGCAGACTCCCGGCGTAGACCCCGACCGGCAAGGTCAGGGATCCGGGGGCCAGAATGTCCTCGTAAGTCGACTTGGACGCCTCCGGCAGGCTGGTCGGATCAAAGGCACGGGCGACGGACGCCGCCGCCAGCACCAGCATACACGCCGCGATTCCGCGCTTCATCATGTCACGGTGCCGCCTTCGTGCGCTGTCATCGCGCCTGCGCGTGATACTCTTCATTCGGGTGCATGTCGGTCGCGCTGGCGACCCGGTTGGTCATGTTGAAGAAGGCGGCGACCGAGGCGATATCCCAGATGTCGCGATCGCTGAACCCGACGTCGCGCAGGGCCTGGCGATCTGCATCATCGATGGAGCGGCTATCTGTCGTGACCTTGGCAGAGAAGTCCAGCATCGCGCGCTGACGGTCATCCAGATCGGCGACGCGGTAATTCATCACCATCATCTCGCCCAGCTTGGGATCGCCGGACAATTCGCGAACAGTGGCGCCATGGGCGGTCAGGCAATAAAAACAACCATTTATGGATGAGACGACAACCGCGATCATCTCCCGCTCCAGCTTGCTCAGCCCCGAATCCGCCAACATCATGTCGTTGTAGATCGTGGTAAAGGCATTCAGTTTGTCGATGTCAAAAGCATAGGCTTGAAGCACATTCGGCACCATGCCCAGCTTGTCCTGGCAAATGTCGAAATACTTCTGTGTCGCGGCGGGCAGGGGCGTGACCATCGGCAGATCGAGGGCGGTTGGCGTGTCTTTGCGGGTCATTTCAGCTCTCCTTGATACGATAATGATATTGCCCGGCAAGCTGCATTCCCAGTTTTGCAAAGAGGGCGTTGGCGGCGGTGTTCGACTCGACGCACAAGGCGCAGAACGTCGTGGCGCCCTGCGCCTGCGCCCATTGGGCGGCTTGGATGGTCATGGACGTCCCTACGCCCATGCGCCGCGCCGGTTCGACGATCTCCAGAGCGTGTAGCATCGCGACGTCGTCGTGAATGCCGATATAGGCGGTGCCACCGGGGGAGTTTTCATGCCGCCCGATCAACGTGGTCTTGGTGCAGTCGGCGCGCTCCATCACAGAGATCCGGTCGGGTCCGATGCCACCTTCGGTCCAATATTCCAATTGGATCGCCAGAGGCTCCCAGACAGCAAGGCTGACCTGTTCAGGATTGGGGGTCTCGGCTGCCAGATCGGCGGCGGGTATCGTCAGGATATTGGTGCGATCCACCGAGGCATACCCTTGCGAGGCCAGCAGATCGTCCAGCGCGCCGTCATCGGGACGCAGGGAAAACATCGGCAGCTGATCAAGGTCGCGCATTCCCCGTTCGGCCTGTTCGATGTCCGCCACCGTGGCCGGACCTTGTGCGGTCGCGGCTGTCACGCGCTTTCCGCCGCCGGCACTGCGGCGTAAAGTGAAGGGGCCGCAGGGGATGACCTCCTCGGCTGGCCAAGTCGCGTCGAGCGCATCGAAATAGGGGGTCAGGTCAGGCATCGGGAAACAACTCCTTTAAACGAATTAAGGCCTCGGCCACATCATCGGCATCAGCGCCACGGACGACGACATTCGCCCCGTACCGCCCATCCTTGCTGTGAAACGGGTAGGATCCGAACGACAGATCCGGACATTCGGTCGCGAGGGCGCGCAGCGGCGCTGCAATATCACTTTCGGCGCGCATGACCCGCAGGCTGGCGCTGCTCAGCGGGGTGCCGCCGGTCAGTTTCGGCAGGACAGAGGCGACCATCGCTTCAAAGACCGCAGGCACGCCAGCCATGACGTGGACATTGCCGACGCTAAAGCCCGGCGCAGTCGATACCGGGTTTTCGATCAGCACGGCATGTTCGGGTATCCGCGCCATGCGCAGACGTGCTTCGGTGACTTTCGCCCCGCGCCGGGTGTAGGCTTCGACCAGCAATGCGCGCGCGTCGTCACGTACGTCGATCGACTGGTCAAAGGCCTCGGCGATGCAATCCGCGGTGATGTCATCATGTGTTGGCCCTATCCCGCCCGAGGTGAAGACGTGATCAAAGAGCCCTGACAAGGCCCGCACCGCCCCGATGATCGCAGGCGCGTCGTCCGAGACCACACGCACCTCGCGCAGGTCGATCCCTGCTTTCGCCAATTCACCCGCGAGGTGGAACATATTCGCGTCCCGCGTCCTCCCGGAGAGGATTTCATCCCCGATCACGAGCATGGCGGCGGTAGGGTTCGGCATCTGCGGCTCCGGCTTGTCTTGCAGCTTCTCAAGGGTATAGGCCTGCCTCATGCACTTTCAAACCCCTCTTGTTCCTGCGCGGCTGATCCGCCGCTACAAACGCTTTCTGGCCGATATCGTGCCGGAGGAGGGACCGGACGCGGGGCGCGAGGTCACAGCACATTGCGCCAATCCCGGCGCCATGCTGGGTCTGGCGGAACCGGGAGTGCGGATCTGGGTCGAGCCGAACGATGATCCGAGGAAAAAGCTGCGATATGGCTGGCGGCTGGTCGATCACGAGAACGGGCATTTCACCGGAGTCGATACCTCGGTCCCGAACCGGGCGCTGCGCGAGGCTCTGATCGCGCGCCGTATTCCCGACCTGGCCGATTACGCCGAGATTTTGCCTGAACAAAGGTATGCTGAGAAGAGCCGGATCGATTTTCTGCTGCGCGGACCGGGACGCGCGGACTTTTATCTGGAGATTAAGGCCGTCACCCTGTCCCGAACCCCCGGATGCGCCGAGTTTCCCGACTGCGTGACCACACGCGGCGCCCGGCACATGGACCACCTGGCCGATATGGTGCGCGCCGGGCATCGCGCGATGGTGCTGTTCCTGGTGCAACGCAGCGACGCCGAACGGGTCAGCCTGGCCGGTGATCTCGATCCCGGCTATGTCGCGCGGTTCGATGCGGCGCGGCAAGCCGGAGTCGAGGTTCTGTGTCTCTCGACACGGATGTCCCCGCAGGCGATTGTCGCCGGAGGACCGCTGCCCTTTGACACTCCGCGCAGGTTTCCGGCGGTTCCCGACGCGTGAGCCAAACCGAAACGCTGACGTTGCGGCAACCTGCCCTTGCCCCGCCCGCCGTTGCCGCCGTACCGGAATCGCCCTATCTAGGGGTTTTTATGATCGAGAGGACACCCGTGGACGACAAAGGTCAGATCACCCGCGACGGCATTCGGATTTATCAGGACGCGGATTTCGCTGGCATGCGCACCGCCGGGGCTTTGGCGGCGCGGATCTTGGATGAAATCGCCGAGCATGTCTTTCCGGGCCAGACCACGGGTGAATTGGACCGCTTGATCGAGGCCAAGGTGACGGAGGCCGGCGCGACCTCGGCCACCATCGGCTACAAAGGCTATGAGCACGCGAGCTGTATTTCGATCAACCACGTGGTCTGTCACGGCATTCCCGGCGACAAGAAGCTGAAGGACGGCGATATTCTCAACATCGACGTCACCGTCATTGTCGATGGCTGGTATGGCGACACCAGCCGGATGTATGTCGCGGGCAAGCTGCCACGCAAGGCCGAGCGTCTGATCGAGATTACGCATGACGCCCTGATGAAGGGGATCGAGGTTGTGCAGCCCGGCAAGACCTTTGGCGACATCGGCTACGCCATCCAAAGCTTTGTCGAGGCCAACCGCATGTCCGTGGTGCGCGATTTCTGCGGTCACGGGCTGGGCCGGGTATTCCACGCGCCGCCGAACGTGCTGCACTACGGGCGTCCCGGCTCGGGGCCGCGACTGGAGGAAGGGATGTTCTTCACCATCGAGCCCATGGTCAATCTCGGGCGGCCCGAAACCAAGGTGCTGGCCGACGACTGGACCGCCGTGACCCGCGACAAGTCCTTGTCGGCGCAGTTCGAACATTCGGTCGGCGTGACGGCGACGGGCGTGGACATCTTCACCCTCTCGCCCTCGGGCCGGTTTCATCCGACCTACGGCTGATTGGGCGCCACGGTGATGCGGAGGGCGCTGCCCTCCGGACCTCCCGGGATATTTATCAAACCAAAGTGATGGGTAAGGTCGTGCCGGCGTGGCATGCTGGCGCGAGCGTCGCGGTATGGGGCCACCCGGCGAGATGCCGAACGCCCCATCGCTTGTCTTCAGACGGCTTCGAGCATCAGGGCAATGCCCTGACCGACACCGATACACATGGTGCAGACCGCGCGCTTTGCCCCCATGTGACCCATTGAGATCGAGGCTGTCAGCGCGAGGCGTGTTCCGGACATGCCGAGCGGATGGCCAAGGGCAATCGCCCCGCCATTCGGGTTCACGTGATCCGCATCATCGGGCAAGCCGAGCTGCCGGGTGACGGCGAGGCCTTGGGCGGCGAAGGCTTCGTTCAACTCGATCAGGTCGACGTCCTTGATGGAGGTACCGGTCATGGCCAGCAGCTTTTCCGTCGCCGGGGCCGGGCCGATCCCCATGATACGCGGCGGCACACCGGCGGTGGCCATTGCCGTGATGCGCGCCCGAGGGGTCAGGCCATATTTCTTGACCGCCGCCGCCGAAGCGACGATCACCGCGCAGGCGCCATCGTTCACGCCGCTGGCGTTGCCGGCTGTCACCGATCCACCCTCGCGGAAGGGCGCGCGCAGGGCAGAGAGCTTCTCCATGGTGGTTTCGCGTGGGTGCTCGTCGGTGTCGACGATAATGTCATCGCCCTTGCGCTGCGGGATGGTGACGGGGCTGATCTCTTCGGCGAGGCGGCCTGATTTGATCGCGGCAAGGGCGCGCTGCTGGGAGCGGAGTGCGAAGGCGTCCTGCGCCTCGCGGCCAATCTCGAACTGTTCGGCGACGTTTTCAGCTGTCTCGGGCATGGATTCGGTCCCAAAGTGCTTGTGCATCGCCTTGTTGACGAAACGCCAGCCGATGGTGGTGTCGTAGATCTCGGCCTTGCGGGAAAATGCGCTGTCGGCCTTGGGCATCACGAAGGGCGCGCGGGACATGGATTCCACACCGCCGGCCATGACGACCTCCATCTCGCCCGCCTTGATCGCGCGCGCCGCGGAGCCAACGGCATCGAGACCCGAGCCGCAAAGCCGGTTGATGGTCGCGCCCGGCACCGTTTCGGGCATGCCGGCGAGCAGCGAGGCCATATGCGCCACGTTGCGGTTGTCCTCACCGGCCTGGTTGGCGCAGCCGACGTAGACATCATCGACGACGAGCCCAGTGTTCCGCGCCATCAAATCGCGCATCACATGGGCCAGCATGTCGTCTGGCCGCACGGAGGACAGCGTCCCGCCAAATCGTCCAATCGGGGTGCGCAGGCCATCGCAGAGATAGGCTTCGGTCATCATGTCCTCCAATGACGGTTTCGCGTGCAACCTGCGAGAAACTGACCCGTCGGTCAAGTCGATGACCGCGATCCTGACCAGTTTGACGAAAAGCCCGGCCAACACCCTTGATTTTGGTCCTCAAACCATCAAATCTGGGGGTATGACGGTTCACACCTCCCCTCCGTTGTCCCCACCCTTTACGGAATGTGTCGCATTCCACCGGACCGAACTTGCCGTGATCCTGTCGCTTTACGGGCGCATGGTGGCGGCGGGCGAATGGCGCGACTACGGGATTTCATCGCTCCAGCATGTGGCGATCTTTTCCGTTTTTCGACGCACGGCGGAGCATCCGCTTTACCGGATCGAGAAACGCCCCGATTTGCGTTTGAAGCAGGGGATGTATTCGGTGGTCGGGCTGGACGGCCAGATCCTGAAACGCGGACAGGACCTGAAGACCGTGTTGCGTGTGCTGGAACGCAAGCTGATCCGCGCGGTTGATTGATCAGCTCGGCAATCTGCGTCGGGCCGTGATCGGACCTTCCTTTGTGGCGATCCGTGCGATTGCGGTATCTGCATCCTCATAGGCGACGCGCATGTGATGGGCGTTGGCATGCAGAATGCGCCCGTCCCCCACAACCAGTGCAACATGGCCGCGCCAGAAGATCAGATCGCCGCGCTGCAGGTCTGCCGCGGGCGCAAGCGGCGTGCCGAGGGTCTGCGCCTGCTGGTCGCTGTCGCCCGGACAGGTGATCCCGCAGGCGAGGCAGGCGGCCTGAACCAAGCCTGAGCAGTCGATGCCAAAGCCGGAATTGCCGCCCCAGAGGTAGGGCACGCCGAGGAACCTTTCGGCCTCTTCCACGGGGTCTGTGGCTGCGGGTGAAAGGGGCGCGAGGGTTGGCATCGGCACATAGGCAAACGTGTCCGGATTGCCCGAGGGCTGCGCAATCTCGCCCCAGTCGCAATGATCGCGATGCAGCGCCCCGACCGCCAGTCGCGCGCCGATTGGCAGGAGGCCGGGAGGTTTGGGGCATTTTAGATCAGGGGCGGCGAACCAATAGCTGGGGCTGATGACGCGATGCGTCGCGCTGCGAGCGCGGGCGGTCAGCGCAGAAGCTTGAACGTAGCCGACATAACCGTCGCGCGCGGCAGAGCCAAAGGCCCATCCGTTCGAGATCTCCAACACTTCGAACTCTTCGCCGAACGCCAGCTCGCGATCCCGCGGCCCCTCGGGCTCCGCAAGGATCGGGATGACAGGGACCCGGACCCAATGGGTCAATGGCGCGACATATCGCTCGGCCTCCAGGTGGCCTTTCAGAGACAGATCGGCGACCCGTCCGTTGGCCTTGAGCGCGCGCCGGTCGCTCACAACTCCAGCATCTGGGGCAGTGCGTCCAACAACGCACGGGTGCCCTGACCGACGCCCCCCTTGGGCCGTGCAGGGGCGGCGCCGGGTTGCCAGCCATAGATGTCAAAATGGGTATAGCGCACATCCGGACCGGCAAAGCGGCGCAGGAACAGCGCGGCGGTGATCGCCCCGGCGAAGCCCCCCTTGGGCGCATTGTCGAGATCAGCGATCCCCGGTTCGATCATCGACTCGTAGGATGCGTGAAATGGCAGGCGCCAGACCGGGTCGGCGACGCGCGCGGCCGCCGCCCCAAGGGCCGACGCGATGCCGTCATCGTCGGAAAAGAACGGTGCGATGTCGGGCCCAAGGGCCACGCGCGCTGCCCCGGTCAGGGTCGCCATCGACACCATGAGGTCCGGCGCATCCTCCGCGCCATAGGTCAGCGCGTCGGCCAGCACCAACCGGCCTTCGGCATCGGTGTTGTTGATCTCGACCGTCAGGCCAAGCCGCGAGGTCAGGATGTCTTGGGGGCGAAACGCCTCACCTGCGATGGCGTTCTCCACGGCGGGGATCAGCACACGCAATTGCAGGGGCAGTTTCAACGCCATGATCATGCGCGCCAGGCCCAAGACAGCGGCGGATCCCCCCATATCCTTTTTCATCAACCCCATCGAGGCACCGGATTTGATGTTCAGCCCGCCGGTGTCAAAGCAGACGCCCTTGCCGACCAGTGTCAGTTTCGGCCCACTGTCGCCCCACCGCATGTCGATCAATCGTGGGGCGCGGGTCGAGGCACGGCCGACCGCATGGATCATCGGGAAGTTGCGCGCTAGCAGGTCATCGCCGCGGATCACGTCGATCCTTGCGCCGAATTCACTGGCCAGGTTGGCTGCTGCGGCCTCCAGTTCTTCGGGGCCCATGTCGCTGGCCGGGGTGTTGATCAGATCACGGGTCAGTGCCTCACCGGCGGCAATCGCCTCCAGCCGAGGGGCATCGATGCCATCCGGGGCAACCAGCCGCGCGGTCGCAGCACTTTGCGCCCTGTAGCGGTCAAAGGCATAGGAGGCGAGCAGCCAGCCCAGCGACTCCTCCGCGAGGGAAATCGACCCGGTCTCGCCGGTCAGCCGATATACCCCCTTGGGCAAGGACATGGCGGCCCCCGCCAAAGCGAACCGCCCCCGTGCCCGTTGCGCGGTGGAGCCGACGCCAGCCAATGCCATGGTCGGGGCGCCATTGGCATCGGGGACCAGCAAGGTCTCTCCGATACTGGCGCTGAACCCGGATGCCTTGACCCAGGTGGCGACCGATTCGCCCTGGCCTTGCACCCAGCCTTCCAACCCCTCGGAGGTCACAACATGCAGCGCCAGAGCGGACTCCGGGTCGGTGGCGAAGGTCAGGTGCATCAATCTCTCCTTTGGTGAACGAGAGAGATCCTAAACCGAACCTAGGGGGCTGCAAGGGCTTTTGCATCATCGTGAAAACCCGCTTGTGACAGGGCGCTTGTGACAGGGCAGAGCCTAGCCCACCGCCCACACCGTGCGCCACATCCAGCGCCCAGCCGCAAGCGATCAATCGTCGCCCATTCATATCCGTGGCGGGGCGCGCCGGTCTGCACTGTCAGACCTCGACGCCTTGCATGTCCCAAATCTCTGTCAGCGACTGTTCCCCGATGCGCAGGAGCCGGGACAGTGTCGCGGCCATGGCCACCTCATCACAGGTGTCGATGCAAATGATGACATCGCCTGCAACACGGCTGAGTGTGTTCATCCCGATCTGTTCCGCGATCCCGGTCAGCGATCGCGCGGATTTTCGCATCTCGCCATGGCGATCCTGCCGGTAGAGGCGTTCGATCAGCGACAGGCGCACGGCGAGTTCCTCCATCGCGCGGCAAACGACCTCTTCGGCGCCGACATCGCCGAGTTGCTCGTAAAGCGAATGCAGCTGGTCGGAATCCAGTCTGATCCGTTCTTCCTGCGCCAAAATCCTGACTTGATCCACGTGCTACACCTTTGGTTACTGACCACCTTGAGCGTCGCTTATGCCGGTCATGTCTTCTCAAAACGTTTCGCTGTAAGTGCTTAGTAGACAGAATTCAGATCAAATGCCCTTCAACCCGCCAAGCGCCGCGCTATAACACACACACGCGACGGGCGCGTGACTTCGACGAAAGGACCCATCATGCAGCACGCTAAACCATTGCCAAGTTATCTGGTTCAACGCTTTCACGGTTGGCGCGCCACGACATTTTCCGAGAATAAGGCCTGGTACAAACGTCTCGCAGAGGAGGGGCAGCGTCCGCGCGCGATGATCATCTCTTGCTGTGATTCCCGGGTGCATGTGACCGCGATCTTTGGCGCGGATCAGGGTGAATTTTTCATTCACCGCAACATCGCTAACCTGGTTCCGCCCTACGAGCCAGATGGGCAGCAGCACGGGACCTCGGCGGCGATTGAATATGCCGTCACCGCATTGAAGGTCGCCCATATCGTGATCGTCGGACATTCCAGTTGCGGTGGCGTGCGCGGCTGTCACGACATGTGTTCCGGACATGCGCCGGAGCTGGAGGAAAAATCCAGCTTTGTCGGGCGCTGGATGGACTTGCTGCGTCCCGGATACGAACGGGTCAAGGATATCGCGGACGAAGACGAGAGGGTGCGCGCCCTCGAAAAGCAGGCCATCCTCATATCGATGGAAAATCTGATGACCTTCCCGTTCGTCAAGGACGCGGTGGAGGCCAATAAACTGTCGCTGCACGGTCTTTGGAACGACATCGGCGATGGCGAGTTGGAGCAGTATCTGCCCGGCGACGGCGTTTTCCAGACGATTTGACACCATTGGCGTTACCAGACGCCATGTGCGGGGTCGCGTCCGGTTAAGCCGGTCTGGTTCCCGGTTCCGGCAGAGCGGCGGCTACCTCGGCGCGCCGCTCCGCCTCACGATCTTCAGCGCAACCGCATGTCGTCGGGCCAGCGCAGTCGGTGGTTCAACTGAACCTGCTGTTCGGAGTTGGGCGCCATGTCAAACCGCCATTCCAGAACGCCACGCCGGTCGTCCACGTCGGTCTCGGTCGGCAGGGGCGTCGCGTCATAGTTGATCTGCAAATCTTCCTGTTCGGAATATGGCACGCGGTCGCGCAGACGTACCGTCCATTCGCGGGCGGTCAGGTTGCGCAATGTGATCAGCACTTCTTCGTTCTGTTCGCTGGACCGCGTGATGACGCCCCGGTCGCCCTCCTGACGGTCCTTTACAACGCGTTCCAGCCGCAGCCCTTCGATCGGTCCGAAAGATAGTTCGGCATCGTCGCCATTCGCGATCAGGTCGAGGTAGCGCTGCCCGACATAGGTGCCGTTCAAGTAGAACTGCGCGGTCCCGCCGCCGAGGATCAGCTCACCGGATTCGTTCACGAAACTCGCTGCCAGATAGGCCGTCTGATCCATTATCGGCACTGCACGCGCAAAGACTTCGGGGGTAAAATTCAGCGTGCCGAGCGCGATTTTCACCGCATCCGCCCCGTTCGCGATACTGACCGGATCGGGATAGCTGTAGGTCACCGAAAGACCGTCGAAGGAGGACTGCGCGACGATCGATTCAGCCATCGGGGCGGCTGAATCCATCTCTGCCGCCAAGGCACCCTTGGCCGCGCGGGCCAGCGGGATCGGCTCGGGCCGCTGAGGGTCGATCAGGCGGCGTAGCCAGGGTTGGACGTCGCCCGGCTCACCCTGGCCTGTGGGCCGCACTGTAGAAAGCGTCAGCGCCACATCGGTCCAGTTGTCGCCGGTGTTCTGGCGCACATAAGCGCCGTTTTCGAGGCTGAGGCTGTCCGCATCGCCGGTGCGCAGCCGTACGTCATAGGTCGGCGTCCAACCGGCTGCGTCGGTCGTGTAGCTCAGGGTCATCGCCCCTTGCGCCCCACCGTCGGACTGGACGTCGATGGCGAGGTAGGCGCGATCACGATCCTCGGTATCCAGCGCGGCCAGCGCCTGCTTGGCATCGGTCAGATCTTCCTCGGCGTCCTCAACCGCACGCTTGGCCTCGCGGGCGCGGGTTTCGATCTCCAGAATGGTGCGGCGCGATGTCAGCCCCTCTTCGGCGATCATCGCGGCGATGTCGATCAGATCGACAGGATCCATGTCGGCCAAACCGTCGGATTTCCCAATCCCTTCGAGAAAGGCGATCCGCGCGCGCGCGGCCTCTGCCTCTATCAGGATGGAGGCCACGGCGTCCCTTGCTGCATCGACCGCGCGCTCTTTCGCCTCGACTTCGGCTTCAGCGGCCTCATAGGCGGCGGTCTCCTCGTTGTCGCGCGGCGGGGTGAAATCCTGGCGGTAGCGGATCGCGCCGATGGTGACACCGGGCGCGGACAGGCGCAGGCTGGCGGGGTCGATCACCGGCATATCTGTCAGGATCAACTGGTGCCGGCCCGCAGGCACTGACAATTGTGCCACGCGGGTCAGGGTGGCCCCCTGGGGAAAGACCGTCGCGGCCGATACGCGGCTCGACACTGGGAAGTCGTCGGCGAGGAGAGCCGAGGGAACGGCCAGCAGGCAAACGGCATAGGCTAGGGGACGCATGGGAACCTCGTGAATGACATCAATCGGCGGAGTGTCACCGCAAGCGGCCCGGAGGCCAAGTGACATCCTGCGTCATATGCATCCTTTGGCGGGAAATAGCTATCGCGCGGTGGCCAAAACGAAAACGGGCGGCCCAGAGGGCCGCCCGAATTTATTCAATTCTGCAGGCGATCAGCCCTTCTTGAGCACGCGCTTGCCCAGCGTCTCGGCGATCTGAACCGCGTTCAGCGCCGCGCCTTTGCGCAGATTGTCCGACACGACCCAGATGTTCAGGCCGTTGTCGATGGTGCTGTCCTGACGGATGCGGCTGATAAAGGTCGCGTAATCGCCGACGCATTCGACCGGCGTCACGTAACCGCCGTCCTCACGCTTGTCGATGACCATGCAGCCAGGAGCCTCGCGCAGGATGTCGCGGGCCTCGTCCTCGTCGAGGTGATCTTCAAACTCGATGTTGATCGCTTCGGAGTGGCCGACAAAGACCGGCACGCGCACGCAAGTCGCCGTGACCTTGATCTTGGAATCGATGATCTTCTTGGTCTCGGCGACCATCTTCCACTCTTCCTTGGTCGAACCGTCCTCCATGAAGACGTCGATATGCGGAATGACGTTGAAGGCGATCTGCTTGGTGAACTTCTTGGGCGGCACTTCCGAGGTCGGGTTGTAGATCGCCTTGGTCTGATCCCAAAGCTCGTCCAGCCCTTCCTTGCCCGAGCCGGACACCGACTGGTAAGTCGACACGACCACACGCTTGATCCGCGCGCGGTCATGCAGCGGCTTAAGCGCGACGACCATCTGCGCGGTGGAACAGTTTGGGTTGGCGATGATGTTCTTCTTGTCATAGCCCAGAACCGCCTCGGGATTCACTTCGGGCACCACCAGCGGCACGTCAGGGTCATAACGGTAGAGCGACGAGTTATCGATCACCACGCAGCCCGCCTTGGCGGCCTTGGGTGCAAATTCCTTGGTCGGGCCGGAGCCGACGGCAAACAGCGCCATGTCCCAGCCAGTGAAATCGAAGGTCGCCAGGTCCTGCGTCTTCAGGGTCTTGTCGCCAAAGCTGATCTCGGTGCCAAGCGATTTGCGAGAGGCAAGCACGGCGATTTCATCGACCGGGAACTTCCGCTCGTCGAGGATATTCAGCATTTCGCGGCCCACGTTTCCCGTGGCCCCGACGATAACGACTTTATAGCCCATCTGGACAAACTCCTTAAAACTTGGGTCGCGCGGCTATACCGCAGCCACGTCCCGGTGCAAAGCGTAATGCGTTGATCCCTTGTATCAAGGGCAGGGATGAGCCGGGTTCAAGACCGCGGGTCGAGAGTGCCGTGGCTTAACCAGTGTCTTAATCCGTGCGGTCGCGCACAAAGATGTAGGCCGCGACCCCGACCCCCTGCATGACCGTATAAAACAGGAAGACCGGCACGAAGGCGTCCGACGGGATGCTCGCCCCCGCGACGGCCCCGTCGTAAATGCGACCCGTGATGATCTGTGCCACGCCGGCGCCGCCGATACCGCAGAGGTTGATCATCGTCACGCCCCGGCCCACCAGATGGGGCGGAAAAAACGCCCGCCCGTGCGCCATGATCACCGGATAATTGCCCAGCAGGAAGCCGACCGCACAGAACAGCGCCACCGCCAGCCAGAAGCTGTCGGGAACGTGGAGCGTCAGCGTCAGACAGATCAACCCAGAGGCCGTGACCGCGAAGAGGTTGACCCATTTGCGCGTGCCGAGGATACGATCCGCAGGTCCGTAAACCAGCGATCCCATGATCATCGCCGATCCCATCAGCAGCGTCACCACCCCGATCAGCCGCGCATCCGCGTCAAAGACCTGCGCGAAATAGGGACCGGACCAAAGGCCACGCAAACCGCCCGCCGGGGCATAGGCTACGAGCATCAGCAGAAAGATCGGCCAGACCGCCCGAATTCGCAGGACGTCCCAGAGGCTACCCGTCGCGCCTCCTTCGACGGGCGGCGGGTCGATCACCCAGCGAAACAGCCCGAGGGCGACGAGGATCGACAGGGCCGCCATCATCAGCATTGATCCACGCCAGCCGATCGCCTCCACCACCAGCGCCATTGGCAGGGACCCGGCCAGGTTTCCCGACTGTCCGACCGCAAGGATCAGCGCCGCCAGCGTGGCGAACTTGGCCGCCGGATAGACCCGTGCGAGGATGTAGTAGGAGGCCATCAACACCGGCGAACAGCCGATCCCGATCAATCCCATGGCCAGCGGCAGGTGCCAAGGCGCCGTCGCCAGCGCAAAGATCACGGCGCCGCCTCCGCCGCCAATCAGCAACAGCCAGCCCGCCGTACGTCGCGGCCCGACCCGGTCAAGCGCCGCGCCGACCGGGATCTGCATCACCGCGAAGGCCAGGAACCACAGGCCCGCAGCGAGAGCGAGGTCCGAGGGGGCTGCGCCGATGTCCTCGTTCAAGACATTGGTCAGGACGGGCAGGAAAGAGCGGAAGAATTGCGACAACACATAGGCCGCGACCAGTAGCACAAAGTCAAAACGCATCGCGTAACCCTCTTTGCATGCCGCGCTGCAAGACAAGAACCGGGTGTGATCCATTCCGGCGGGCGCTCAGGCACCCGATGCATATCATTCGCGAGCCGCGACCCATGGCGATTTTCCCCTTATCTTCGGCGCGACATTCCTCCGGTGGGGTTTGATTGACAAGGCACAACCGCCCTTTCCGTAACTGCTCTCGTGCAGAGACAATGGGCACATGCGCCCCATTTGTTGGGTAGTGCCCCATAGCGTGGTGTAGCTTATGGCTGGCCGGGTGCTTTCGACGGGCCGAGCTGATCAGTCTGTCTGAGTTGCAGGCAGGCTGATGAGGGGATCATCGCAGACCGGTGTCAGGTTTCCAGGGTCATGTATCGCGCACGCTGCACGGTCCATTCCTCGGTCTGCTCCATGAGGATGGCGCCGACGAGCCGGCGTATGGAGGCCTCATTGGGAAAGATCCCGACGACGTCGGTCCTGCGCTTGATCTCGCCGTTCCGTTGCCCGGCAGTGGTTTGCCTGCAAACCACGAGCGCGGGCGTTCAATCGGATTCGTCGAATGCAATTTGGTCCGATGCTGATGGGGAAAGGTCATGTAGGCGAGCACGTCCTCTTCGGCGCTCGCCATTGTCCTCGGACCAATGGCGGACAAAAGCTCGCTCCATCAGCCCGGAGAGCCTCGGCAACTTGCCCCGCATCTGGTCGGCGACGTTGCGCCATTGGATTTTCGCCGTCGCATGGTCCGGCTGCGCGAAGGCGGAGACGACGCGTCGGCTGCTCTTGCCCGCATGCGCAAGAGCGTTCCTCTGGAAATGCACCCGACAACGCTGCCAGGTCGTGTTCAGCACGCGTGCGACCGAGGCCTTGATGCCCTCGTGCGCATCGCTGATGACCAGCTTCACGCCACGCCGCCCGCGCCGCGCCAGATCCCGCAGAAATTCCGTCCAGAAGGGTGAAGGGGACCGTCGCCCCAGCGGGGCCGCGTAAGCCCCTGAACGCTTCGGACGGGCCGATGGCCATGCCCAGCACCTCGCGCCGGCCGTCCATGTTGATGCCGACAGCGATAATGACGGCAACGGAGACGATACGGCCACCCTGGCGGACCTTGTCCCTCTCACGGTTTGCAAGCTAACCACTGCCGGGCAGCGGATAGGTCGCATCAATCCAGAGGTAGGGCCATTCGCCGTCGATCGGACGGGTCAGGAAAGCATCGACCCTCTCGTCACTCGCCATCGTCCTCGGACCGATGGCGGACAATGGCTCGTCCTCGCACAGGCGGCGAACCTGGCTCTTCGAGATGCCGGTCCCGCCCATCGCCTGCACGAGATCGTCCATGGAACGGGTTGAGACGCCGTGGACGTAAGCTTCTTGAATAACCGCGCTCAGCGCCTTTTCTGCCGCCCGCCGTGGCTCCAGGAAGGAGGGAAAATAGCTGCCGGTTCGCAGCTTGGGGATCCGCAACTCCACGTTCCGGCCCGCGTCTGCCAGTCGCGTTCGCGGTAGCCGTTCCTCTGTGCTTGGCGCTCCGGGGTCTCCTGGTGATAGCCTGCGCCGGTCTTCGTGCCGACCTCCAGTTCCATCAGCCGTTCGGCGGCGAAACCGATCATCTCGCGCAGCAGATCAGCATCTGCGCTCTTCTCCACCAGCTCTCTCAGGTCCATCATGGGTTTGGTCATCGGGGTTTTCCTTCGGTTCAGATTGGCTTTCGCAACCCGACCCTACCGAAAATTCACCGATGACCACCGCGCCCTTGATGCCGTCCTACCGCGCCTCATGAAGGGCGCGGACGCCATCAAGAGCGCTACCCGGAGTTACACCTCTCCGGGGGACTTGACCATGATCTGTTCTTCCGTGAACCTTGATCGCTTCATCGTCCGTCTCCTTTGATAGGAACACACTAACCCTAAATCGCGGACTATTCAGGGGAGCAGGTCACGTTCAGTAACCGAAAAGCACGACCATCACCCAGCCGATCGGCCATGAAATCCATCGACCAGGTCACATTCGGGCTTTCGGGCACGGCCAGAGCGTCAGGTTTGTCCCGCTTCAGTCGCTCCTGGGCTTGATCCGCAGGTTCAACTCCAGCTCGCAGTAGATCCGCCTCTCGGCAGATTGCTTTGCAATCGCCTGTCAGCCAATGGGATAGACCCGTTTGTGGTTCCATGGAGGCCCCTTCACATTGCGCAAATGCAGAAAACACAGGCCGAACCCCCAGTTTTTGCGGGCGTCAGTTAGCCCAGTCAGCAGATCAGCGATCTCTTCGTTCTCGGCGCGCAACTTCGGGCCATACCGATAACGGGTCTCGCTCACCCCAAAGGCCCGGCAAGCCAGGGCGATGTTTGCCCCACGTCGTGCCACCGCGTTCCGGGCCATCCCCTGACCGGCAGGGTATTGCGCAGCAATATCCCGAGAGGTTCCCGGCGGTGAGATGGCCCCGTCACTTTTTTCCAAGGGCTTCCTTCAGCAGATCAGCCTGCATGCTCAGATCCGCAAACATGCGCTTCAGTCTGCGGTTCTCATCCTCCAGGCTCTTCATCTGGCTGATCATGGACACTTCCATGCCGCCATACTTCGCCTTCCACTTAATGGGATGGATGTCTCTCCCGCCATCGGCAACGCTTCGGGTGTGACGCAGCAGAATGGAGAGAGACATGACAGTCGCATTTATTGGAATTGACTTGGCCAAGAACGTGTTCCAGTTGCACGGCGCAAATAATGACGGACAGGCCGTATTGAAGCGCCGCATCCGCCGGGATGTGACAGCTACTGGCAGAGATTGCTGAGCTGGAGCCCTGCATCATTGGCGTCGAGGCCTGCACTGGCGCGTTTCACTGGCAAAGGCAGTTCAAGGCACTTGGCCACACGGTCAAGGTGATCGCGCCGCAGTTTGTGAAGCCCTTCGTCAAGCATCAGAAGAACGATCAGAATGATGCTGAGGCCATTTGCACCGCCTTGATGCTGGCGAACATGAAGGTCGTGCCAACCAAGTCAGAAGAACAACAAGACATTCAGGCGCTGCATCGAGCGCGACGCCGCCTCGTCAATCACAGGACGGCACTGGTGAGCCAGATGCGCGGCCTGCTGTTGGACCGCGGCATACCGATCGCCTTATCAAGCGGGCGTGCGCGGCGCGCTATCCCGGAGATCCTCAAAGACCGGACGAACGGACTGACTGCAATGAGCCGGGAGGTTATTGGCGATCTGTTCGACTTCATGGACCAGATCGACGCGCGCATCACGGTCTTTGATCGCCGGATCGACGCGGTCTTCAAGTCCAACGAGGATTGCCGCCGGATCGCACGCATCTGCGGTGTCGGCCCGAAGACTGCAACGGCTGTTGTTGCCGCAGTGGGCGACGGTCGGGAGTTCAAGAACGGCCGGCATCTGGCGGCGTGGATGGGGCTGGTTCCCCGACAGCATTCCAGTGGCGACAAGAGGCTGCTCATGGGGATCAGCAAGCGCGGAGACAGGTATCTGCGAACGCTGCTGGTTCACGGCGCCAGATCCGTGGTCCGGGTGGCTCAGCGCAAGACCGACCCCTTCAGTCAATGGGTCAACAACCTCCGCGAACGACGTGGCATGAACCGCGCCATTGTCGCCGTGGCCAACAAGAATGCCCGGATCATCTGGATCGTGCTCAACAAAAACGAGGAGTTCCGCGCCCCCGTTTAAGCGCGCAACAAGGATTGCAAGAAGATCAAAGAAATGAACCGACCGGCAAACTCCGGTGTGTGAGGAACCTGGCTTTTATAATGGCCCTATGAGGCCGACCACTTGTTGAGGCTCACCACGCGGAATTCCCATTTGGGCGCACCAACAACCGGTGACGCCGGATAGATGTTTGCAACCTGGGACTTGGCGGCGGAACAGCTCAGAGAAAATCTTGCAATGGGAGAGACATCCATAGATGTAGAACGACGCATCGCTCACGCCATGCTTGCGGCACAGCTCTGCCACCGGCACTCCGCCTTCGCCCTGGCGCAGGATCGCAAGGATCTGGGGTTCGCTAAATCTCGTCATCTTCATCTGAATCTCCTCATGCATCTTGCTGAGAAAATTCTACGTCCGCAGCCCCTTAGTTTTGGGGAGGATTACCCCCTGCCTTTCGTCGCGTGTGGCTAGAGATCGGCACTGTGGGGAAAATCAGGTTCAATGGAAATCCCGGCTCGGGAACAATTTCTTCGCCTGATCGCGGGGATGCCGTGCGCCTGCGCGAATGCTGCCGCCGGGAGGGCAGCGTGTCTCGTCCGCACGGCCGTCGTTTGTCGCGAACGGTGCGCCGTGGCCGAGGGTTGAGAGCAGGGGCGAGACATCTTCAACATGTTCGGCAATCAGGTGGACCACTTGCCCTTCACGCTGAATCTGGCCCGTCACGCGCAAGAGGCGACCTGCAATGACCTCCTTGCGGAAAGTCTCGTAGATCTTGGTCCAGACCACCACATTGGCGGTGCCGGTTTCGTCCTCCAGGGTCAGGAACACCACACCCGAGGCGGTGCCGGGGCGCTGGCGGGTGATGACGAGGCCGGTCACGGTGATCCGCCCGGCAGTCTGCGCCACGCACTCATGGGCCAGGCTGTCGGGCAGGCGGGGGCGGAGCAGTTCCAGCGGGTGGGCGCGCAAGCTGAGGCGCAGGGAGAGGTAGTCTTCGACGACCTGCTGCCCGAGCGTCATATCGGGGAGCGCGACCTCGGGCTCTGTTGTGCCCTCGCCATCGGTGCCGAACAGCGGCAGCGGCTTTGGCGCGCGCAACGCGCGGGCGGCCCAAAGAGCGGCGCGGCGGTTGAGGCCGATCTGCGCGAAGGCATCCCCCTCGGCCAGCCGCTCTAGCGCCCTGGGTGGCACACCGGCCCGACGCCACAGGCTTTCCACATCGGGATATCCGTTGCCGCGCGCGGCTTTGATCCAAACGGCATCTTCCTCGCGCATGCCCTTGATCTGGCGAAACCCCAGCCGTAGCGCAAGCGCGCCGTCGCTGCGCGGTTCCAGCGTGCAATCCCAGGCCGAGTGATTGACCGAGACGGGGCGAATCTCGATGCCATGCTCGCGCGCATCACGCACCAGTTGCGCGGGCGCATAGAACCCCATCGGCTGGCTGTTCAAGAGCGCACAGGTAAAGACCGCCGGATGATGGCATTTGAGCCAGGCCGAGACATAGACCAGCCGCGCGAAGCTGGCGGCGTGGCTTTCCGGAAAACCATAACTGCCAAATCCTTCGATCTGGGCAAAACAGCGCTCGGCGAAATCCGCCCCGTGGCCGCGCGCCAGCATGCCCGACACGAACCGCTCGCGGAAGGCACCGATGGTTCCCATGCGCTTGAAGGTGGCGAGGCTGCGGCGCAGGCGGTCGGCCTCGGCGGGGGAAAATCCGGCGGCGACCACGGCGATCTGCATCGCCTGCTCCTGAAACAGCGGCACGCCATAGGTTCGGCCCAACACATCCATCAACGCGGGGCCCAGATCCTCGACCGCCTCCTTGCCCTGGCGGCGATTGATGAAGGGATGCACCATGCCGCCCTGGATCGGACCGGGGCGCACGATGGCCACCTCGCAGACCAAATCGTAGAATTTGCGCGGTCGCATGCGCGGCAGAAAGTTGAGTTGCGCGCGGCTTTCGACCTGAAACACCCCGATGGCGTCTGCGCGGCAGAGCATGTCGTAAACCGCCGCATCCTCGGGCGGCACATTGGCCAGCGTCAGATGCTGTTGGCGATGATCGGCCAGAAGCCCAAAGGCCTTGCGGATGCAGGTCAGCATCCCGAGCGCCAGGATATCGACCTTCAACAGCCCGAGCGCGTCGATATCGTCCTTGTCCCATTCGATGATGGTGCGGTTTTCCATCGCCGCATTCTCGATCGGGCAAAGCTCATCGAGCCGGCCGTGCGTGATGACGAAACCGCCGACATGCTGGGACAGGTGACGGGGAAAGCCGATGATTTCGCCGATCAGCTTCGCCGCCAGCGCCACGCGGCTATCGGCGGGATCAATTCCGGCATCGCGCATCCTGTCCTCGTCGGGCGCGCTGGATGACCAGCCCCAAATCTGCCCCGACAGCCGCGCAATCACGTCCTGGCTGAGGCCCATCACCTTGCCGACCTCGCGAATGGCGGCGCGCGAACGGAAATGGATCACCGTCGCGGTCAGCCCGGCGCGCTCGCGGCCATAACGCGCGTAAATCCACTGGATCACCTCCTCGCGGCGCTCATGCTCGAAATCCACGTCGATATCGGGTGGCTCGCCGCGTTCCTTGCTGATGAACCGCTCGAAGATGAGGGTGATGGATTCGGGCGGCACCTCGGTCACGCCCAGAAGGTAGCAGACCACCGAATTGGCCGCCGAGCCGCGCCCCTGACAGAGGATGCCCTTCGAGCGCGCGAAGGCCACGATGTCATGCACCGTCAGGAAATAGGGCGCATAGCCCATCTCGTCGATCAGCCTCAGTTCCTTGTCGACCCGTGTGACGATTCTGGCGGGCGGCCCCTTGGGATAGCGCCAGTGCAGCCCCTCGCGTGACAGCCGTTCCAACCGGGTCTGCGCGGGTTCGTCGTCCTGCGCCTCATCCGGGTATTGATAGCGCAGGTCATCAAGGCGAAAGGCGCAGGCATCGGCGATCTCCAGCGTGCGGCGAATGGCGGCGGGATGGCGGTGGAACATGCGGGCCATGTCGGCGGGCGCTTTCAGCCGCCGCTCGCCATTGGTCAGGCGCTGCGTGCCGATATTGTCGATGGTGCAGCCCACGCGCAGGCAGGTCAGCACATCGGTCAGCGGACGGCGCGCGGCACGGTGCATCAGCACATCGCCCACCGCCATCATTGGCAGGCCGGTGCTGTCGGCCAGCCGCGCCAAATGGGCGAGCCTTGCTGGGTCGCGCCCGTCATAGCGTGGGGCGGCACCGAGAAAGCAGCGCCCCGGAAAGGCGCGGGCCATGGTGCGCAGATCGCCCGCCCCCTCTTTCGACCCCTCCAGCGGGTCTGGCGGCAGGGCGATCAGCACCATGCCCCGACCCCACTCAAGCAGATCGGCGCGCGTCAGGTGGCACGCGCCCTTTTCGGCGCGCCGCTTGCCGAGCGACAAGAGCCGTGTCAGCCGCGACCAGGCGGTGACATCCATGGGCAGGGCCAGCCATTCCACGTCGCTGTCGCTCAGGTTGAGCCGCGCACCGGGAATGAGCTTCGGCAGCGGCCTGTCGGCGGGGATGAGTGGACCATCCTCGCGCAGGCGCAGGGCTTGCCGGCTGGAATGATCCGTCACCTGCCGGGACCGCACGGCCGGGCCTTCCGGAGCCGTACCGCTGGCCTGTGCCTCCTCGCGCAACCGTTCCAGTTCCTTCAGCGCCGAGAAGGCCCGCACAACGCCCGCGACCGAATTGCGATCGGTGATGGCGATGGCGGCAAGGCCCAGCTCGGCGGCGCGCGTCACAAGTTCCTCGGGATGCGAGGCGCCGCGCAGGAAGGTGAAATTGCTGGTCACGCACAGTTCGGCATAGGCAGTCACGCGAATTCCCCCTGTGCGAACCAGTGCTGCGCGGCCCATGTGGCGGCCTGCGGGGTGTGGAACAGCCACAGGCGCGGCCCCTCGCGCGTCTCGATGCGCCAGTAATCGCGCAGGCCCGAGCGCCAGGCGGGATCGTCAAACCACCATTCCGGCGCGATCCGCTCGGGCCCGGTGGCGCGCAGGGTGGTGAATCTCATGCGCCGCCAGCGAAACATCGCGGGTGGATGGCCGGGCCGGCTGCCGCCCCGTGGCATCACCGGCTCGGGCGGAAAGAGCGTGATCGGCCGCTCCGGGCCGCAATGGGGTGGGAGGGCCTCGGGGGCGCTATGGGCGGCGGGGACGATGATGAAGCTGCGCTCGGGGATGTCGCTTTGGGCGGGCAGCAGCCGCAGCACCCGCTCGAACCCCAGCCGATTGCCGAGCGTCGAGAAGAGATCGGCCAAGGCGTCCTCCTGGCGTAGGGGGCGGCCCCGGCCGATCTGCTCGGGCGCCAGACGTTCGGTCACATGCGCCGCCAGGCGCATCGCCTCGATCCCGAACCCGGAATCGACCTCATCGACGCCCTTGGCAAAGAGCGCCTTGATGCGGCTCGCATCCCGCATCGGCCGCGCAAGACCGATCTCGACCTGTGCCGTCTCATGATCCACCCGGTGCAACTCCAGCCGCAGACGCCGCGCGCCGCGCTGATGCTGTGCGAGCATGGCGCAAAGCCGGTCCAGGAGCCGCGCCAGCCCTTCCATCACGTCCGCCTGCAAGCCGATGGGGTCGGGAAAGGTCATCCGCGCGCTGAAGCGCGGCAGGTCCGCCTCGGGCGAGAGCGGCTCGGGCTGATGCCCCAGCGCCTGGTCGAGCCGCAGCAGCAGACCGGCCCCGAACCGGCGTGCAAGTGGGGCGCGTGGCTGCGCCATCAAATCGGCAATGTGTGTCAACCCCATGCGGGTGAGTGCCTGTGCCGTTTCCCCGTCGATCCGCAAGGCCGATATGGGCAGAGCGCCGATGCCCTCCGCCAGTGCGCCTTCGGGTATGATGCCGCCGCCGTGGCGGGCCAGCGCATGGGCGGCACCGCAGGTCCCGGCAATGGCGCTGGCCGCACTCAGCCCGGCGCGGGCCAGGCGCGCGTGCAGATCGCCGCGCAGATCCGCCTCGCCGCCGAAAAGATGCGGCACGCCGGTGATGTCGGCCATCAGCCCGTCGGCACCGTCGCGCGCCACCATCGGCGAATAGCGCCCCGCCCACCGCCGCAGGGCGGCCAGCGCCGCCGCCTCGCGCCCCAGATCGGCGGGCCGGGTGATGAGGCCGGGGCAGATCGCGTGCGCATCGGCCAGCGCCATGCCGCGTTGCACCCCTTGCGAGTGGGCCGCCACGTTCAGACAGTGCACATGATCGGCGTTCCCTGACCGGTGGGTCAGGGCGAAAGGTCCCTCAACGGGACGTTTGCGCAGGCTGGTCTCGCTCGCCAGCCGCGCAAACCAGATGCAGAGCAGCCGTCTTGCCATTCCAATTTGTGGTCCAGAATCCTGTAGTTCCTCTTTTGTTCTTTTTAAGATCCCAGTGATGCAGAGTCGAGTCCCGGCCTTCTCCCGCCAGCGGCGCGCAGTGCCAGCGCGTCTCGGCCGCGTAGCTGCCCTGGCCCTCGCGGATCAGCATCAACCCGGTGGTCTGCCCCGCCTCCGCCGCCAGTTGCAGCCGCCGCCCGGCGATCAGAGACAGCGGTTTATCAGGTTCCGCGATCACCAGCGCGACACTGGGCGAACGCAGGCATTCCTCGACACTCCACATCAGGTCAATCTCGCTGGCGGGCCGCAGGACATGCAGCCGCGTACCCACGTCCTCGGGCAGGCCGCGCAGCATCGGCAGATGCGGCGCATGGGCCGGCAGCGCCCAGATCAGCGGGCCCTCATACCGCGCGGCCTGCCAGAGCGCAAAGGCGCGTCGGCCCGGCCCTTCGGCCTCATGCACCCGCGCGGGGGCGAGGGTGAGTGGTGGGGCCTCATCCACCATCTTCGCGCATGCCTTTGGTCACGATTCCGAGCATCCCATCCGGCAGCGGGCGCTGCAGCGTCAGCGCCGCCTTTGCCGGCGCGGTCAGCCAGGTGCGCCAGTCCTCGGGCTTTGTGAGGATCACCGGCATCGCCTTGGAATGAACCGGGGCGACCTCGATATTGGCTGGGCAGGTCAGAAACCCGAACAGCTCCGCCGTCACCTCGCCCTCCTTCAGCTTGCGCACCGAGGTCCACACAACGCGCAGGCCCGCGAAGAAGCCGAGCGGCCGGTCCTCGCCCAGGGCGAACCAGACCGGCGAGTTGCGCGCAGCACCTGGGCGCTGGTTAAGTTCGGAAAAACTGGTGAACGGCACGAGAGAGCGGTGTTCCAGCCCGAGCCAGCGCCGCCAGTGCGGCGAGGCCACGTTGCGAAAGTTGGTGACACCCTTGTCGGTCTTTTTGCCTTCAAGGTATTTTGGCGGCGTGGGCATGCCCCATCGCGCATTGGCAAGCTGCCAGCCGCCTGCCGCACCGGCCCGGATGATCGGCGCGACATAGTCCGGCCAGATCCCCGTCAGCGGCGGCAGGTTGCCAACCGCGTCCACCAACTCCTCGTCGCCTTGCAATACGTCATCGAAGAGGTGGCGCATCGCGTCCTGACTTTTGGTCTGCGAATAGAGATTGCACATCGGCGGGGCTTCCAGGGATCCGGGTCGATTGGGTGAGACGGAACATTGCCAGAACATCCTGCGATTGAAAACCTCGGATGTTCGCTCCCGGATCTGGGTGTGCCACAGAGATCGTGATACCAATTTTTTGTGATTGATGCGAGGCAAGAGGTGGCGTTACCGCCTTGGTAATGAAGGTTTCGCCGCTACGCCGCTCATCATGTGATGTAAAAAGTCGCCTTGACCGCTGTACTGAATTCATCCGTAGCTGGCAGAGCAGATTTCATTCGGACGGAACTCCGCAGGCCGGTGGTTTCCGTGCCTTTGGAAAGTGAAAGTGGGCTTTGGATCATGGCGGATCCGGAGCATGGGGAAGGGGTTCCAGGTAGTTCCCTTTGCCCTGCAGTGGATTGTCTTCCCGAACGTATCTCCGGTGCGCGCGCGGCTGCCGCGCGTTTCCTCAAAATTCGGAGACCAATCATGGCCAAATCCGCTAAGCCAAAATTCGATGCCGCGGCATCGATCACAAGCGAACTCATCGACATCATCGACCGCGGGGTGCTGCCCTGACACAAACCCTGGCGTGTCGGCGGCAGTTCGCCGTCGAAGGTGTCATCACGCATTGGCAAACAGAAGGCGGTCACGGCGACAGCACGCAAGATCGCCGTTCTGTTCTACAACGCTTTGCCGGAGAACAAATTACACCAACGGCTGGGACACTATCAGCGATCCGGTTCTTCCTGGCCGCTGGTCAGGTGCTGGTCAGGTTAGCGATCATACCGGAGCGAGAGCTCTTATGAACAGCCTTCCAGCAGCGGACTGGCTTTTGGGCGATCGAGGGTATGGTGCGGATTGGTTTCGCGAAGCCCTTGTGGATATGGGCATAACGCCCTCCATCCGGGACGGAAGTCACGCGACAAGACAGTCAAATATGACAAGCGGCGCTACGTAACCGGATTGAAATCATGTTTGGTCGCCTGAAAGACTGGCGGCGCGTGGTCGTCCGCTACGTCAGATGACTGAAGGTCTTCCTCTCCGTCATCACTATCGCTGCAACCGTAATATTCTGGTTATGAGTCCTGAGCCTAGGTCTTGACTATGGTCGAGGAGGCCGGACATCCGTTGAGACGGCTACCAACACAGTTTCTTTTGGCTTGCATTTTGCACTAGATCTGGCAGTATCCTTCCGGTTTTTAGGGTGTAGAATCGCTGCTGGCGCGTGGGCGTACATATGGATATCTGATGTAATTTAGTCATCAGCTGCTTGGGGTGATATTCCATTTTTTTGAAGTCTTTAAAGCTATAGGGCTGACCTGAATAGCCATTTGAATATGTCTCAAAGAGCACTCCGTATCGTCGCGCGTTTTACTTTGTGGCTGGAGGCAGAGCAGTTCTTTTGTAGGACGCTAAAAGGTGCGCGTAGTACATGTTGCACACGATCTAAGCTTTTTTGAGGTATCTAGTCTTGCTCGAACCATGGATTTTATTGGCAACGTTTATTAGCAGCTTAGCTATCGGCCTGCTTTTCATCGCATGGCCTGCTTTGCTTACGAGCCAAGAGCATATGGAGCGTGACCTAGGGGCGCGCCAAGCCACGCATACTCGTCCTACCCCCCGCGTGGGCGGAATTGGTATCGTTCTGGCGATCATTCTAGGGTGCTTTTATTATTCCGATCAGCTGGAAAGCGACCTGTTGTTTTCGCTGGCCGCAGGTCTGGTTGTGTTTTGGGTTGGTTTGCGTGAGGATATTCACCGCAATGTCAGCCCGCGCGCGCGACTTTTGGCTGCATTTGTTTCTGCTGCGTTGGCGATTGCATTAACCCGTACCGTCGTTCCGGATTTGGGGCTGTTTCCGGGCATTCTTGTGCAATGGATTTTTCCTGCGATTGCAATTACGCTGCTATGGTCTGCTGGGACGTGCCACGCACTGAACCTGATTGACGGGTTGAATGGCCTGTCATCTATCTACACCATGAGCGCGGCAGCGGGTTTCTTCGTTATTGCAGGGTATACCGGGGATGTAGACATCCAGATTGTTGCCGGCTTGTTGATCTCGGCAATGCTTGGCTTTTTCGTGTTAAATTGGCCTTTTGGACGTATCTTTTTGGGAGACGCAGGGGCCTATGGCATCGGTCATATTCTGGCTTGGCTTGGGATTATTCTGATTGCGCGGAATCCGTCGATGGCGGGTATGGCGATTTTGCTTTTGCTTTTCTGGCCGGTATGCGACACGTTTTTTTCAATCGTTCGCCGCCGAGTGACACGGAAAGCGACTGATCAGCCTGACCGTTTGCACTTCCATCATCTTGCAGTCCGCGCTCTGCCCCTGCTCAAAAAACGCAGTCGCCGCGGCCAATTTGACAATCCCGTGGCGACAATCCTTTTAGTACCGTTCCTCTGTGTGCCTATTTTCACCGGGGTGGTGCTATGGGAGCGTCCGATCGCGGCTACATTTGCGCTCGCGGCATATTTAGTTTTATTCGCTATCGGTTATGTCGGTGCTATGCGGTACTTTACATCCCACCGCTGTCGAAAGCCCGGTCGTTTTGTGCCGCTGTCGCTGAGTCGTAAAACCGAAGGGCGGCAGAACTCACCTCTTTCGGGGACGTATACGCAGGATGGCGAAAACTATGATGTCCTGATTTTCCGAGACAATCCCGCTGTATATTGGACGCTGCATGCAAAAGCGGCCGGGACGGGCGCTCTGATCCTCTACGGGAAGTTTAGGAACGATGTCACCGCTTATGAGCATTTTCTGCGAGACGCCGAAGGAACCAGCGCGGCGTAGCAGACTTTACGACGGCCCTTCTGGGAACCTTTGTAATATGGGAGCGAGCTATGCCGGGAAATGGGTGACGGTGTTTGAGAAGGCGGCGTATCGTGGCGG
>OJBD01000030.1_pt1 | contig 42175 bp, 39 predicted proteins | sample 1590481 | NCBI WGS metagenome assembly OJBD01 (sample SAMN05416811, study PRJEB24817) | seawater metagenome | isolation source: Sea water | place: Canada:Atlantic | collected 2013-07 | reverse complement strand
AAACTGGCCGACTTTTGCTCCGCCACAATGGCCGAATTTTACTCCGCCGTTGACATATGTGCCGTTCAGGGTAATGTCGAGGGTAAGGTCATCCACCACCTTGGAGCTAACATAGGCGGGCAAATTACCCTTAAGCGGTGATGTCTCGTGGCTCACGCGTGTAAGAGACGCCACAACGTCTTCGGCGGTGAAAGGGTTGCCATTGTGAAATGTCACTCCCTCGCGGAGCTTGAAGCGCCAAGTGATTTGATCGTCGAGAATTTCCCAGCTCTCCGCCAGAGCTGGCTCAATCTTGAGGTCCTTGTTGTAACGGACCAGGCCTTCGTAAACGTGATTAAGCACGTTGATCGTAAAACTGTCGCCAAAGGAGTAGGGGTCAAGCGAGCCGATATCGCGGTTGGCGCCCCATTTGAGCACGTTTTCGGCCTGCGCAGTGCCAGACAAAGTGGCAACTGCCACAGTAGCAAGCATGAGATGTCGAAGCTTCATGTTTCTGTACCTTTTTCCGTCGATTGTCTTTTGAAGAGAGTAAGATTGGATACGATGTGATTGAGATGGCACATCGAATGCTTCGAATCAACTGTATTGTATCCAATTGACTGTCTTAATTGTATTCGATAGTAATTGTGCGAATTTTACAGGCAGAGCAGACCATGACTGAAAACAAAACGACGCTGACTGACGCGGTGCATGACCTGCTGCGGAAGGCGATTATCGAACAGGCGTTAAAGCCGGGCATGCGACTGCCCGAGGATACGGTAGGCGATCAATTTGGCGTTTCGCGCACCATAGTGCGCCACGCACTGGTGCGGCTGGAGCACGAAGGGCTGGTGGTCACCCGTCGCAACCGAGGTGCTTTTGTGGCGGAACCCACCCGGGACGAGGCAAAGCATGTCTTTGAGGTTCGTCGCTGCTTGGAGAACGACGTGATCCGCATACTTTGCCAGCGTATTCCTGACAGTGGCTATGAACGACTGGAAGCCCATGTGCGCCAGGAACAAGCCGTGAAAGGCAAGGATGGTCCGGTATCGATTCGCCTTGCTGGTGAGTTCCACATGCTGTTGGCCGAGCTGACGGGCAACCCGGTGCTCAAGCGCTACGTGTCGGAAGTTGTGCTGCTATGTTCGCTGATCATGTCGCTTTATGCTCGCAGCCATTCTTCGGAATGCGCTGTAGATGAACATTCCCAGATTATCGAGGCGATTCGAACCGGCGACGCGCCACGCGCCATTAAGATCATGGAGCACCATCTTGGTGCTGTTGCTACCCGAGCCGAGCTTTCAGACAAGACAGACAGTATCCAATCTATTCTTTCACATTACGGCAAGGAATTGGCCCAATGACCCTTAGCTACGGCTACCATGCCTTCGATTTCGCTGATCTTTCAGCCCGCGAGGCATACAAGGTGATGATCGGTACCATCGTTCCCCGCCCGATTGCTTGGGTCACCACGGTCTCGCCCGAAGGGGTGGTAAATGCGGCACCCTATTCCTTCTTCAACTGTCTGTCTGCTGATCCGCCGATCCTCGCTTTAGGCGTCGAAAACAAGCCCGACCGCAGCTTCAAAGACACGGCCTACAACATTCGGATGACAGAATGCTTCACCGTGAATATTGTGGATCGCGTCAATGTAGAAGCGATGGCAGCAACGGCAGCTGGGTTCGCTTCAGAGGTGGACGAGTTGGAAATGTCCGGACTAACGGCCGTCGCTGGCGAGAAGGTCATATGTCCCCGCATTGCTGAGGCACCGGTCGCTTTTGAGTGCGAACGCTACCTTGGTATTGCGGTCAGTTCCGCTCGTGAAATTATCCTCGGGCGGATTGTTCGGGCGCACATCCGCGAAGACATTATCGATCCGGTCACCTTTCATTCGGACCACAAGAAGCTCGACGCCTTGGGGCGAATGGGTGGGGACGGCTATTCAGGCACATTTGATTACTTTGACCTACCGACGCCTTCCGCCGAGGCAGTACGTCGTGCGCGAGAGAAAAAGGTCTTATCTGGCCATAGCTAAAGCAAACAATAGGCGAAGACGTCAAATGGTGTCGCAGCAATTTGGCGAGTTCTTCAAGGCAGTCAATGCGACGTAAGCGCTTTGGCAAGCTGCCGGTGCTATTGATGCAAGCGATGAATTGAATTGTCGATTAGAAATCGACAATTCAAGCATTCTTGGCTTGACCATTCTAACGTGTACTCATGCATTCCTTTGCCATTAACAAAATATGCGAATGAGCAAGTGTTTCCGACCGGATCTTTGCCTTTGAAGAAGCTGAACCCGTCAACGAAGCTCTCTTCAAATTCGCCGCCTTTGAAATCGAACCATTCTCGATCGAATGCGAACATGGCAAGTCCAACTTGGATATACGATTCCAATTTGCTGTGAAGCCAAAACGGTTTCATTCCGATCACCTGAATGTGGGGAACCCAAGCTCGAGCGGATTTAATTCGATGTTCAGATGCAATTGCCCATCCGACCCTACATCAGCCTCTATCTCTGAACAGGTAGATAAAGCTGGGTCGGCGGGCTTCATGAACCCTTTTGAGGCTGCACTGATGTCAACCAATTCTGTCATAGGCGTATCTTGGCATCAAACGGTATGACAGCCATAGAGGATCAGGCTTCCAAGCGTATGCCCTGATGTTGAATGGTCGACAAATGAAATCTGAACAACAGCGATGCTCCTGCGCCGGGGGGTGGCTTTGGGCCGTCTCCCCTCCGTAAAAGGGCGATGCTGCGACAGCAAATAGCGTCAATCTCGGTGCGGTCGGTTTGGGCTCGTAGCGGACCTTGGCTGCGTTGCAGCATCCTGTGATATGTAGGTTCGGTCAACGTGGGGTTGTCGATGTGGGAGGGCATGGTGGATCGGAGGATCAGTCATGGAAACACCAAACTTACCTGCCATTCGCGCGCTACGCCCCGCTTGGAACAAGGGCCGCATAGTCGGTCAAAAACGCCCATTGAAGCCAAAGCACGTGTGGGCAATCAGGGTTAGGCTTGAGCTTGCCGAGAAACACCGCGATCTCGCGCTGTTCAATCTGGCCATCGACAGCAAATTGCGCGGCTGCGACTTGGTCAAAATGAAAGTGGTCGATGTCATGGCATCCCGTCAGATCAAAGAGAGGGCGTCAGTGTTACAAAGCAAAACCCAGAAACCGGTGCGCTTCGAGATCTCCGAAGGGACCAGAGCTTCGCTCACGAAGTGGATGGAAGATCCGCTGATGGTCGGGTCCGAGTATCTCTGGCCTGGCCGCTTCCACGAGCGTTTGCACATCTCAACCCGCCAGTATGCTCGGATCGTTCGGGACTGGGTTTCCTCGATTGGCTTGGAAGTGACGGCATATGGGACCCATTCAATGCGACGCACGAAAGTTACCCAAATATACAAGAAGACTGGAAACTTGCGGGCGGTTCAGCTGCTGTTGGGTCATACCAAGATGGACAGCACGGTGCGCTATCTCGGCGTAGAGTTGGAAGATGCCCTCGCTATCGCTGAAGCCATTGAAATCTAAACAATTGGGCCGTCTTCACGGACGGCCCTGAGCGGACCTTGAGCAATGTGTCCAAATGCTGCGGTCGTAGCCCACATTGCTGCCATTCGCTGCGAAAGCATAATCGGCGTCCAAGCCAACTCACAGTTCGCGGACCTTTTTGCCGTTCTCTGCACCTGATTGTTAAATGCTGTAACCACGGATGATCCGAGAGTTGGGCGGACAACCCAAATTCACCGAGAAAGCGACTTGCGAAACCCAATTCAATGTAAGCCGATGGAGTTGATGTACTGATACAAAAATGGAGGCACTAAATGGTCTCAGCGCGGGCTGCATTAGCCGCGCGCCTGAAGCATGCGATGGCTACCAAGACGGACGCGTCAGGCCTTAGCAACCTAAAAACGGCCTCAAGCTTCCGGATTGGTATCGTTTGGCCATGTCCGAGAGCGGAATGGCCGAGATCTTTGACGCCATTCCAGCGCAGCCGAACCGTTCAAACCGGTCGAAACAGACCGCCGACATCGCTTCCACGCCCGGTGCCAGGTATTCGCGCGGATCGAACTGACCCTTGTCCTCTGCCAGCACCTTGCGGATCGCGCCAGTCAAAGCCATTCGCAGGTCTGTGTCGATGTTGACCTTGCGCACCCCGTGCTTGATGCCCAGTTCGATCTCTTCCAGGGGCACGCCCCAGGTGGGGGCCATTTCCCCGCCGTACCGGTTGATGATTTCCTGCAGTTCCTGCGGAACAGAGGAGGAGCCGTGCATTACCAGGTGGGTGTCCGGCAACTTGCCGTGGATCTTCTTGAGCGCGTCCATGGCGAGGATATCGCCATCAGGCTTACGGGTGAACTTGTAGGCTCCGTGGCTGGTTCCGATGGCGACGGCCAGGGCGTCGACCTCGGTGCGACGCACGAACTCCGCGGCTTCGTCGGCATTCGTCACCAGCTGTTCCCGGCTCAGTTCGCCCTCGAATCCGTGACCATCTTCCGCCTCGCCCTTGCCGGTTTCCAGTGAGCCCAGATGCCCGATCTCTCCCTCGATCGATGCGCCGACCAGGTGGGCCATTTCGCTGACCTTGGCGGTAACGGTGGCGTTGTATTCGAAGTCCGTGGGCGTCGTGCCGTCCTCGCTCAGGGATCCGTCCATCATCACCGAGGAGAAGCCGTTCATCAGGGCCGACAGGCAGGTTTGCGGCGAATTGCCGTGATCTTGGTGCATGCAGATCGGCAGGTGCGGGTACATCTCGATCGCCGCGCGGATCAGGTGGCCAAGAACGATGTCGTTGGCGAATGCCCTCGCACCACGGCTGGCCTGCATAATGACCGGGCTGTCGGCCTTGTCCGCCGCCTGCATGATGGCCAGCATCTGTTCCATGTTGTTGACGTTGAAAGCCGGCAGGCCGTAGCCGTTCTCGGCGGCGTGATCGAGCAGTTGGCGTAGGGATATCAGGGGCATGGGGGCTCCTTTCTGGCGCAGTGCGCCAGTTGCGGTAGTTGGTTGAAAGGACGCGTGGGTCAGGCGTCGCGGTGGTATCGGTCCAGTACGGCGACTTCTTCCCGTGACCCGAGGATCACGGGCACACGTTGATGGTGCGACGTGGGCTGCAGGTCCAGAATGCGGTCCGAACCGGTCGTGGCCGCGCCGCCGGCCTGTTCGACGATCAGCGCCATCGGATTGGCCTCGTACATCAGCCGCAGCTTGCCGCCGGCATCGGCGTTTCCGGCGTCTCTTGGATAGAGGAAAACGCCGCCGCGGGTCAGGATCCGGTGCACCTCGGCCACCATCGAGGCCGTCCAGCGCATGTTGAAGGTCTTGCCGCGCGGGCCTTCCTTTCCCCGGATGCATTCGTCGAAATAGCGTTTCACCGGTGTCTCCCAGAGCGTGTAGCGAGACGCGTTGATGGCGAATTCACTGGTGGATTCGGGGATCACCATTTCGGGAAAAGTTAGGCGGAATTCGCCGGTGCCCTGCTGGTGGGTGAAGCCGTTGACGCCGTTGCCGGTGGTCACGACCAGCGCGGTCGAGGGACCGTAGACGGAATATCCGGCGCTGATCTGTTCGGATCCGGCGCGCAGCACCGATCGGTCGTCGGTGGCATCGATCGCGGTCGGTAGCTGCGATATCGAGAAGATCGATCCGACGGAGAGATTGACGTCGAGGTTCGAAGAGCCGTCCAGCGGGTCGAAATAGACGAGGTAGTCGCCGGCCTGCGGCTGGTCCTTCAGCCAGTAGACCTCGTCGACCTCTTCGGACACCAGCGCCGCGACCCGTTTGCAGTTCGAACAATGCCGAACGAATACCTCGTTGGCGATCACGTCGAGCTGTTTCTGGGTCTCGCCCTGCACGTTTGTCGCGTCAGTAGCGCCAAGCCGGCCGGCAAAGGCGCCGCCGCGGATCTGGTGAGAGATGATGCGGCAGGAGGTCGCGATTTCCTCCAACAGGAAGATCAGGTCCTTGTCCAGCTGGTGCTGGCTGTGTTCCGACATCAGGAATTCGCGGAAGGTGATCTGTTGGGCGCTCATGGCAGGTATCCTGTTTCGGAGGTGTGTGCGGGCTACCGATTACCGGATGCCCGATTGTTCAGCCAGCCAAGGGTGTCGTCGGTGTTTCCTGCGGGTTTGTATTCGGCACCGAGCGGGGCGGTGTAGCCGAGGTCGGATATGACCCGGAACAGGTGGTCGTAGTTGATCTCACCATGATCCGGGGCGCCGCGATCCGGGACCGAGGCGAACTGGATATGCCCGATCGACGGCAGCAGCGCCGCGATCCTGTGGGTCAGGTCGCCCTCCATCAGTTGCACGTGGTAGCAGTCGAACATCAGCTTCAGGTTGGGCGCGCCAACCGCCTCGATGATCGCCAGCGCCTGATCGGTCGTCGCCAGGAAATAGCCCGGCGCGTCGTATTTGTTCAGCGGTTCGACCAGGATCGTGATGCCGTGGGGGGCGGCCTGGTCGCAGGCGTATTGCAGATTCGCGACAAAGGTGCGCCGGGCCGCGTCCCCCGCGGCAAACCCCGCCATGACATGGATGTTCGGCGTGTCGATGGCGGTGGCATAGGCGATGGCCTCGTCGATGGCCTCCCGCGCCTCGGCTTCGCGTCCGGGGATGGCCGACAGCCCATTGTCACCGGCGTCGACATCGCCGCGCCGGGTGTTGAGGCCCAGCATCCGCAGGCCGGTCTCATCCAGGGCGGCCTTCACCTCGTCGGCGGGGATGACATAAGGCCAGTGGCATTCCACGGCGTCGAAGCCGGCCGCCCTGGCGGCGCGGATGGCCTCGGGCAGCGGTCGGTCGTTCCACAGGAATCCCAGGTTGGCAGAGAACTTCATGTGTCCCACTCCACGTCGAATTTGGTGATCAGCGCCCGGACCTGCGCCTCGGTCAGGGCGCGCGGGTTCATCCCGCGCGTCAGCATCGCCAGCCGCGCGGTGTCTTCGAGCTCCTCGATGGCATTGCAGGCGGCCTCGATGTCCTTGCCGGCCACCACGGGACCATGATTGGCGAGCATTACCGCTGTGCGTTTGCCGGCAAGCCCGCGCACGGCCTCGCCCATCGCCGGGTCGCCCGGCAGGAAGAAAGGCAGGAGCTTTACCCGGCCCAGTTTCATGATCCCGTAAGGTGTCAGCGGCGGGAGGAAGTTATCCTCGTCCACGTCCGGCATCATCGACAGCGCGACCGAGTGGCAGGAATGCAGATGCACCACCGCGCCCGCCGTGCTGCGGGTGTCGTAGAAGGCCGAATGCAGCGGCATTTCCTTGGTGGGCCTGTCGCCATCCACGTGGTTGCCCGCCGCATCGAAGCGGCTGAGCCGGGCGGGATCGAGCCGCCCGAAGCTGGTGCCGGTGGGACTGACCAGCAGGCCGCCGTCCTCGGTCCGGGCCGAGATGTTGCCGGTGCTGCCGCCGGTCAGACCGCGGTCGAACATGGATTTCGCCAGCAGGCAGATCTGTTCGCGCAAGCGCGCCTCTGCGCTCATGACCCCAGCCTTTCCTGCGCATCGGAAAAGAAGGTCTCGGCGCCAAAATTGCCGGACTTCAGGGTGAGCGCGACCTGGTGCCCGCCCGAGCAGCAATAGGTCCAGGGAACGCCCGGTGCGATCTCGGCGCCGATATCCAATTGCGTGACACCTAGCGCCCTTGTAACGGCACCCGAGGTCTCGCCGCCCGCGACGATCACCCGCCGTGCGCCCCTGTCGCGGGCCGCGACCGCGCAGGCCGAGAGCGTGGCCTCGACGATCTCACCGGCGCCGGCAACGCCCAGCTTTTCCTGCGCGGCGCGCACGCTGTCGGGGTTGGCCGTGGCGTAGATCAGCGGGGCCTTGTCCAGGTCTTGCTGCGCCAGCCAGTCGAGCGCCTCTTGCGGGCCGTGTTCGGCCAGGGCGAGAGGGTCCAGCTGGAAGGCGGGCACGCCGCGGCTGGTGTAGTCCGCCACCTGCTTGTTGGTCATCGCCGAGCAACTGCCCGAGAGCACGATGGTGCCGGTGTCCAGCCTCGGCGCCTCGGCCCTGGGCGCATCCGCCGACAGCGTGCCATCGGCCAGGTAAAGCGCCGGCAGCGGCATGGCCACGGCGCTGCCGCCGGTCATCAGGGGCATGTCGCGGCAGGCCTCGGCGATCACCGCGAGGTCTTCGTTGGCCACGGCATCGACCACAACATGCGCCACGCCCTGCGCCTTCAGCGCCTCCAGTTCCGCCCGCAGCGCCTGCGGCCCGCGCGCCACCGTCAGCCGGTCCGCCAGACCCACGGGGCGCGTCACCTGCGGTTCCAGCAGCCGCACCAGGTTGCTGTCGCGCATGGGCGTCAGCGGGTGATCCTTCATCGGGCTTTCCGCCAGCGGCTGACGGCCGACAAAGAGATTGCCCATGAAGATCGACCGCCCGTTTTCCGGGAAGGCCGGGCAATAGATCGTCTGGTCGGTGCCCAGGTCCGCCATCAGCGCCTCGGCCACGGGGCCGATATTGCCCTCGGCCGTCGAGTCGAAGGTCGAGCAATATTTCCAGAAGAACCGCCGCGCCCCCGCTGCCTGAAGCCATTTCAGCGCAGCGCGGGTCTCGGCCACGGCCTCCCCCACCGGGGCGGTGCGCGATTTCAGCGCGATCACCTCGAAGGCGGCCGGATCGGCGGGGGGCTCGGACGGCACCCCGATGCGCAGCGACACGCGCACGCCACTGCGGGCCAAGAGGCCCGCCAGGTCGGTCGCCCCGGTAAAATCATCGGCGATACAGCCAAGAGCGGTGGTCATGTGTCGTCTCCCGGCAATGTCAGCCCGGCGTTGCGGGCATAGACCTTGGCCACGGCGGCATCGTCTTCCGAACCCAGCCCCATGCCCGCGGCAGCAAGGAACTGCTGCATCGCGGCGGCGGTGATCGGGGCGCTGAACTGCGCCGACTTGGCGATGTCCAGAACGATGCCCAGGTCCTTGGGCCAGATATTGACCGAGCTGAGCGGCCTGTAGTCGCCAGCCACGATATGCGGCGCGCGGTTTTCCAGCATCCAGCTGGTGCCGGCGCACTTGCTGATCACCTCGACGAATTTCTCCGGGGTGACGCCCTGGGTCATGCCGAAGGTCAGCCCCTCGGCCATGGCGGCGATATGCACCCCGGCCAAGAGCTGGTTGACCGCCTTCATGGCGCTACCCGCCCCGGCTTCGTCGCCAAGCTCGAACACCGTCTGGGCGATGCTGTCCAAAAGCGGCCGGGCGGCGGCAAAGGCATCGGGCGTGCCCGAGGCCATGATCGACAGCTGCCCGCTGGCAGCCTTGGCCGCTCCGCCCGAGATCGGCGCATCGAGATAGTGGACACCGCTTGCGCTGCAGCGCGCCGCCATGTCCCGGGCAAAGGCCGGGGGCACAGTGGCACAGGCCAGAACCACCGATCCGGGCTTCAGCCGGGCCACGATGCCGTCCTCCCCGAACAGCACGCTTTCGGTCTGGGCGGCGTTCAGCACGACGACGGCGACTGCGTCCAACTCTTCCGCGGCCTCGGTCAGGGCGCTGCCTTGCCCCCCCTCTGCCTGGAACCGTGCCACCTGGTCGGGGTTGATGTCTCCGCCCCAGACCTTGTGCCCGCCACGCAGCGCCGATGCGGCCATTCCGTATCCCATCGAGCCCAGGCCGATGACGGCGACGTTCTTGCTTTCAATAGTCATGTTCAGTCTCCTTTGACCCATTCGGGCAGCCACAGGGCAACGTCGGGGAAAAACAGGACGATGGCCAGTGCCACGACCTGGATACAGATGAAGGGGATCAGCGCGCGGAAGATCTCCGACAGGCTCATGTCCTTGGGCGCCACCGACTTCAGATAGAAGGCAGCCGGGCCGAAGGGCGGCGAGAGATAGCTGACCTGCATGTTCATGGCGAAGAGGATGCCGAACCAGACCGGATCCATGCCCAGCTTGATGATGATCGGCACGAAGATCGGCATTGTCAGAAGCGCGATCCCGATCCAGTCCATGAAGAGGCCCAGCACCACGAGGATACCCATCATGATCAGCACAATGACCATCGGCGAGGCACCGCTGTCGAGGATAGTGCTTTCGATGAAACGGTTGCCGCCCATCAGGTTATAGACCCCCACCAGAGCCGCCGCACCGAGACCGATCCAGATGATCATGCCGCAAGTCTCGAGTGTCTGCTTCAGGCTGTCGCGGATCAGCTCCCAAGTTACTTCGCGCCGGATCGCTGCCGACAGGAACACGCCGACCACGCCCATCGCCGCGGCCTCGGTCACCGAGGCGATGCCGCCGTAAATCGAACCGAGAACTGTTACCGCCACGCCGACCGGCAGGATCACGCCACGCATCTTGCGCAGTTTTTCCGACATCGGAATGTCCAGTTCTTCGTTCGAGATCGGCGGGCCCATCTCGGGGTTGGCGTAGCAGCGTATGAGGATGTAGATGATGTAGAAAGACGCCAGCATGAGCCCGGGTGTCACGGTGGCGAGGAACAAATCTCCAATCGAGACACTGGCGGTCAGCCCGTAGACGATCAGCACGATCGACGGCGGGATCATCGTGCCCAGCGAGCCGCCGGCGCAGACGGTGCCGATGGCCAGCGCCCGGTTGTATCCAAGCCGGAGCATCTGGGGCAGTGCGATCAGGCCCAACAGCACGATCTCGCCGCCGATGATGCCGGAAATCGCCGCAAGGAAGACCGCCGCGACAAGCGTCTGAACAGCGACACCGCCCTTGATCCGGCCTGCGATCAGGCGCATCGCATCATAGAGGTCACGCGCCATGCCCGACCGGTCCAGCAGCGAGGCCATCAGCACGAACATCGGAATGGCGACAAGGACGTATTCGTTGACGAAGGAATAGATCCGCGACGACACCAGCGGCACGCCCATCGGCCCGAACCAGGCGATGGTGAACAGGATTGCAATCAACCCGGTCACGAAGGCAAGCGGGATGCCGGTCAGGATCAGGATCATGATCGAACCCACAAGCAGGAACGATCCTGACTGAATTCCCAGGTCCCGTCCTTGGGAGAACAGCAGGTAGCCACCGATGACCAAGATGCCAAAGACGATCCCGATGGCAGCAAGGGCAAACTTGCTCGGCGCCTCTCCGGAGCTTTGACGGAAGCCTGTGCCTTTCCAGGCGGTCCAGATATGGCCGACCGACTGCACCGCCAGCACGATCGAAGTGATCAGGAGCATCATCTTGATGATGGCGGGCGTTATCGGGTTCCAAGCCGAACCGGACCGCTCAAGTCGGATATCACCCTGTGGAGTCCACCAGGATTTCTCGACCATGGTGTAGGCCGCATAGGCAATCGCCACGGCAAAGAAGAGCGCAAGCAGACCGTTTACGATATCCAGCAGCCGCCGCGTTCCGCCACTGGTGTTGAAATAGATCAGCCCAATGCGAATATGCTTGTCGGCTGCAAGACACTGCATGCCACCGTAGAGGTAACAGGCCGCGATCAGCGCGATCACGGTTTCATGCGCCCAGATCGTCGGAGCGTTAAAGAAATATCGCATGATGATCTCGTAGATCGAGATCACCGTTGCAATGGCGAACAGGAAACTGAAGGCGGTGCCAACCGTGACAATGCCACGGTCCAGCGCGTTCTGGGGGCCGGCGCTGTCTTCGTCATGGGCCTTTTTGAGCGCCTCGAGCTGCGCTTCGATTTCGGCTTCGGTCATCGCCGCGTCATGTTGTGCCATTGTTTCCTCCCGAAACGTGAGCTGGACAGTGGAAAACGAAGGGGCCGAAACCGGCCCCCTCGGGTCTTGCCGTCAGACGGCGATCACTCGGCCAGAAGGCCCTTTTCGGTCAGGTAGGCGGTGACGCTCTCATAGGCTTTGCCCGCCATTTCCGAGCGTGCTGCCCAGTTGGCCCATTGCGACTTGGCAATGCCGCGGAACTTGGCGCGCTCTTCGTCCGACCAGTTGATCACGGTGATATCCGGATCGGCTTGGGCTTCGGCCACAGCGACCTCGTTCTGGGCATCGAGCTGCGCGATCATGTCCCTTGCAAAAACCGAGACCGACTCGTTCAGAATAGTCTGAAGGTCTTCCGGCAGCCCATCGTAGATCGCCTTGTTCAGGGACACCTCGATCACGGGCATGGAGTGGAACCCGGGATAGAGCGGGTATTTGGCGAATTCATGCATGCCCTGGGCGTGGTTGGTCGAGAACACTGTATAGTCGGCCGCGTCGATCACGCCCTTTTCCAGCGCGGTATAGACCTCGGAACCGGGCAGGTTCACTGGCGCTGCACCGGCGGCGGCAAACACCTCCTGAACCATGCCTTCGGGCGCGCGCATCTTGATGCCCTTGAGGTCATCGACACCGTGGATCGGTTTGGTCGACAGGAAGGCCTCGACCCCGGTCGCCGATGCACCGAGGAACTGCAGCCCGTAGGGGTTCACCAGCTCGTTGAAAAGCTCTTTGCCGCCGCCGTTCTCCATGTAGTCGAACATCTGCTCGGGTGCCGACCATGCGCCGACGAGGTTGCCAAGCATGGCAAAGGCCGGGTCCTTGCCGGAGAAATACGACGGGTCGGTGATGTGGCCCTGCAGGATGCCTGCGCCCACCGCGTCGAGGGTTTCGTTGTGCGCCACGACGGTGCCGACCGGCACGACGGTGATCTCGATCCGACCGTCGGACAGCTCGTTGACGCGGTCGGCCCAGGCCTCCTCGATCGGGAAGAAGTTGTCGCCGGCCTGCGCCGAGGTCTGGAACGTCCACTGGTACTCTTGCGCCATGGCGCCGGTGGCAAACAGCGAGGCGGCAATCGCAACGCCTGCAACGGTAGTTTTCAGAAATTGGGTCTTCATGGTTTCCCCCCTTTGGACACCCGGATCAGGTGCTGGTGATGGCCGGTGCGCATTCTTTCCAATTCGCGGTTTCGACCGGTTTCGGTAAAGTTAATATCGATCCCGGTATCGGTACCGGTATTGATACCACTGGCACATCCTGCAATGATGTGTCAACACCGTGTTTTCGCGTCTCGAGATCGAACGATCGGGAGTTGAGACCCGGATAGTGGTTAGAACGACCTGCGAAGGGGCAGCAAGCGCATGAAAAAAAGAAAAACCTTGGTGGATGTCGCGGCTGCTGCAGGTGTCAGCAAAATGACGGCCTCACGCGCGCTTCGGGGCGACAAGGACGTGTCAGATGCCAATGTCGAGAAGGTGAAACGTGCCGCACGCGAGATCGGCTACTACGGGAATCACCTCGCCGCGTCGCTGTCCAGCAAGCGCACCGATCTGATCGGGGTAGTCGTCCCCAGCCTGTCCAACATCGTCTTTCCGCAGGTCATGTCCGGGGTGACTGACGCCCTGAAGGGGTCCACGCTGCAACCGGTGTTCGGCGTGACCGACTACGATCCCGAGGCAGAATACGACATCATCCGCAACATGCTGTCATGGCGTCCTGCTGGGCTGATCGTCGCCGGGCTGGACCAGCCGGACGATACGCGGAGCTTGCTGGCCGACGCCGGTATTCCCATCGTCCAGATAATGGATTGCGATGGCGACCCGGTGGATGCCTGTGTCGGGTTCTCGCAGACCGGGGCCGGGCGTGACATGGCGACCGCACTTCTTGCGACGGGCCGATGGCGTTTCGGATATGTCGGGCGCAACCTCGACAAGGATCTCAGGGCCGCCAAGCGAAAGAAAGGCTTCCAAGACGCGTTGCGCGACCAGGGCCTCGATTTCATCGACACAATCGACGGGTCCCACCTGGAGAGCGATGAGGCCACGCTATCGGCCATCGCCTGCGGGCGCTTTATGACGGCCGACCTGTTGGCCCGTCAACCGGACCTCGATTGCATCCATTTCTCCAACGACGACCTCGCCTTTGGCGGGTTGTGCCATTGTATCGCCGCGAACATCGACGTTCCGGGCACGGTCGCTCTTTCAGGGTTCAACGGGCTGGGCCTCCTTGATGGGTTCCCCGGAAAGATCGCCACGTCCCGCACCGCCCGCCGCGAGATCGGCGAGACGGCCGCCAGGGTCATTCTGGAGACAATCGAGGGCACTAAAACTGAGAGTGACAAAATCCACATTCTCACCCCAACCATCTCGCTCGGAGATTTGGCCGTGACTGCGGAATGAACGGATTTGTCAGCAACAAATCTCGGCCCATTGGCTTGCATACTCCGCCCACCGATCGGTTTCCGGCTTCTGGGAGACCAATGAAGATCCAGCCGCGTTCTGAGAGATCACCGAGCCGCTGACCAGCAGCGCTGCGCCCTGGCTCGTGCCGGTTGCGCTGACCATCGGGGCTACGTAGCAGCCTGTCGCGGCCGAAAGCATCTGCAGATAGACGCTGTTCTTTGCAAACGGCCCTTCAACGATGATCGAGCCGCGATGTCCGACAAGTTCGAGGCAACGTCTGGTCACCAATGCAAGATAGAAGGCGACCGCAACCCCGCGTTCAGCGCTTCCAATCCGGGGTTCCGGGCCGACCCAGCGGGAGGTGCAGCCACGATTGGGGCCGGTTTCAGGCACCACTGCTGGGGTCAGCATGATGCCTTTGGCAAGCACCTCGGCCATGGCGGTCTCCGTCGCCTCGCGGTAAGGTCCGCCCTTGGCGAGATCGTGTTCGCGACCACCCATGAAGCGCGCGGACGGCACTGCCGCGCCTTGTGCGTTCACGTTGATCAAGACGTCCTTGTCCGGATCGAGAGGCACGGATTGCTCGCCGATGGACATCACAATGGTCCATGCGCCGCTGGACACCACCGAGAAAGGTTCTGTTTGTGACAGGTTGTGCGGCAGCAGTGAGGCATTGCTGTCATGGATTCCGCAGTGGACCGGCGTGTTGGGGGACAGGCCCGTAAGTGTCGCGATTTCGGGCAGGATCGGTCCAAGGATATCGGCCGAGCGGCGCGCTGGGGCGATCTTGTCGGCGATCCCCAGCCGGTCGACCAGCGAGGAAAACCTCCCCTCATGCGGGTTCCAGAGGTCGGTGTGACAGCCCAGCGAGGTGACGTCCGTTGCGGCGACGCCGGTCAGGCGGTGACCCCAGTATTGCGGGCGCAGCGAAGGTCCGGAATCCGCCCATTTCAACACTCTCGCGGATGTTGCATCCACCGGAAGTTGCAGCTCAAGTCCAACAGATTAGGATATCTGTTGAGTTAAACTGCGGCAATTTCACGTCGGGGATGCTGAAATTTAGATTTCTTCTTCTTTTCAGACAAAGACGGCCAATGTCGTTGCCGATGCAGCTTGCATGAGGTGAGACACGATATGAAAAAAGCTACTGACATCGAAGCATACGCAGCCTTGGACTTTGAAGCATCAAGTTTTACGCCGCAGAGTTGGCCAATAGAAATTGGCCTGTCTTGGCTGAAGAATGGGGGCGTTCAAACCTGGACCTCGTTGATCCGGCCCGCGGCGCGTTGGAGCTTTTCCGATTGGTCAACGCAGAGTGGTGCCGTTCATGGCATTGTGTTCGAAGGTTTACTCGACGCACCTACTGTATCGGCGGTCGTCGAAGATTTGCTCCCTCTCCTGGAAGGGAAAATACCTGTGTCCGATGCGCCGGAGTTCGACCGGCGCTGGCTCTCACGGTTACTACGCGCGAGCGGGCACGCGGCCATGCCGAAGATTGAAGACTATCACGACGTATCCTTTGCACAGTTTTCCGGTTTCGCGCTCGATTGTAAGCGGTGCGTCCAATTTTCGGATCCCCACGATCTGCAGTTGAATGCACAATCAAGGCCGCGGGTCTGTGTGGTGTTGCTTCGAGTCAGCGTTCAAGACCCTCACCGAACCCGCTTCACTTGCGTCTCGCGATAACGGTCACGCAAATCCAGCGCGCTTTGCCTGTGTCATCAGTTCGGTGACCCTCTCGGCATTGTTTGCCGCGACTTGTCCGTCTGCGTTCAAGCGGTTGTTCTCGAATCCGATCCGGGTCTTGCCGCCGTGGCGCATGGCCTCGATCAGGCAGGCGGTTTCTTGGGGGCCGAAGGCGCAGGCGGCCCAGTCTGCGTCCGGCAAGGCCGATTTTAGCCTTTGTGCCAGTGCTGCGACTTCCCCGGGTGTGCTGGTCTGGCCGGTGGTGTAACGCCCCAGAACGATCAGGGTCTTCAGCCCGTCGCGGGGGACATCCCCTTGCGCGACAAGCCGGGCAAGATGGGCAATATCCGCGGTGTCATAGAGAATGTGTTGAACGTCGATCTTCGCTTCGGCGCACACGGCAAAGAACTGTCGGGTGACGGCATTCTCTTGATCGGCCGTGATCTCGCGCAGCGCGACCGACACGGCGCGCGGTTTCAGGGTTTCGACCAGATGGCGTTGTTCTGCGGGGGTAAAGCGGCCCGCGGCCTCGCTGGTGATCTGAACATAGAGGTCAGGGGCGCGCTGGCCGAGCTCGCTCAGAAGCTCGGCATAAAGCCCGAGGTCCAGAACATGCCGTTGCTCGGTATCGCGCACGTGGGCATGCAGGCCATCGGCACCCGCAGCATGGCAGGCTAGCGCGCAGGCGACCATCTCTTCTATGGTGACGGGGAGGGCAGGGTGGTCCGCCTTGGTCAGCCGCGCCCCATTCGGCGCGACCATAAATCTGGGCAATGCGGTCATGCGGCAAGCGCCTTGTCGATGGCCGTTGATAGCTTGCCCACCAGCTCATCGATCTGCGCATCCTCGATGATAAACGGCGGCGCGAGCAGCACGTGGTCGCCATGTTGGCCATCGATTGTGCCCGACATCGGATAGCAGATCAGACCGGCGGCAAAGGCCTCCTTCTTGATCCGCGCGGCAAGGCCACGGGACGGATCGAATGGTGCTTTGGTGCTGCGGTCGGCAACCAGTTCGATCCCGCGGAACAACCCGCGCCCGCGTATATCGCCGATGTTGTCATGATCGCCGAACTGCGCCTTTAGTGCTGCGTCCAGCTTGTCGCCCTGGGTGGTGACATGGGCCAGCAGACCGCGGTCCATCATTTCGCTAAGCACGGCCTTGGCCGCCGTGGCCGCCAAGGCGTGGCCCATATAGGTGTGGCCGTGCTGGAAGAAACCGGTGCCCGCTGCAATCGCATCATAGATGGCGGCCGAGGTCAGCAGCGCGCCGATCGGTTGATAGCCCGCCCCAAGTCCTTTGGCGATGGTGATCATGTCCGGGGCGACGCCGTCCTCGGTGCAGGCGAACAGTTTGCCGGTACGGCCCATGCCACACATCACCTCGTCCAGGATCAGCAGCACGCCATATTGGTCGCAAATCTCGCGGATGCGCTTGAGATATCCCGGCACGGCAGGAACCGCGCCAGAGGTCGCACCTACGACAGGCTCCGCGAGGAAGGCCATCACCGTATCAGGGCCAAGCCGCAGGATTTCGGTTTCCAGCTCATTCGCCACGCGCAGGCCGTAGGCCTCTTGCGTTTCGCCGTCCTGCCGGTCGCGGTACTCATAGCAGGGGCTGATATGGGTGGTGTCTGCAAGCAGGGGCGCGAACTGGGTGCGACGCCACGCATTCCCCCCTGCTGCCAAAGCGCCCAATGTATTCCCGTGATAGCTTTGGCGGCGGGCAATGACGCGGTGGCGCTTGGGCTGTCCGATTTCCAGAAAATACTGCCGCGCGAGCTTGATCGATGCCTCGACCGCTTCGGAGCCGCCAGAGACGAGATATACCCGATCAATGCCCGCAGGCGCGTTCTCGACCAGGCGATCGGCCAAACGCTCTGCCGGATCGGAGGTGAAAAAGCCGGTGTGCGCGAAGGCAAGCTGGTCAATCTGGCCGTGCAGGGCGGCGCGGACAGCCTGATTTGAATGCCCCAGACAGGAAACAGCAGCACCGCCCGAACCATCAAGATATCTACGTCCATCCGCATCGATCAGATAGCAGCCATCCCCCTTGGTGGCGACCGGCAGCGCGCCTTTGGTGGATCTGCCGAAGATATGACTTTTCATGACTGTAGTCCTTGCTTGAAGACGCGCTTTGGGTGACGTGACATCAGCACTTGCCTGCGCGATGATGCGTTTGTATTATTTTATTGCTATATATTAAGCAAATGTATTTTTGCTGTGCATCGGGCGTGACAGCGGCGTGAAAGCTGGCACGCATAAACAAAAGGTAAGGGTTTGATGAGCAACGATGAAACGCTGAAAGACCGCTTGTCACAGGTAAGTGCGCAAGGTACGCCCGCGCTTCGGTCCTTTGCGCGGTGGCTTCTGGATAACCTTTCGCTCGTGGCCTTTAGCTCGATTCGCGGGCTGGCCAAGCAGGCAGGGGTCAATCCGAATACCGTGACCCGTATGGCGAAGGAGCTTGGCTATACCAGCTTTGACGCCTTCCGCACGGATGTGCAGGCAACGATCCAGACACCTGCGCCAAACTACGGCGCGCGTGCCCAGACATTAAGGCATGAACATCGCGACAGCGCGTTTGCCGCGCTCATGGAAGCGCATGGTAAAAACACGGCGATGCTTTTCTCGGCAGATATTCTGGACACGCTTGATGCGTGCATCGACCCGTTGCTCGGGGCGCGCAAAGTCTATGTGGTCGGCGTGCGCAGCTGCTATGCGATCGCGCATTATTTCTCGTATGTGGGCGGCATGGCGTTTTCGAACTTCGTAGACGTGCCAACCCTGCCGGGGGGCATTGTCGATGTTCTGTCTCAGGCCACGTCCGAGGATATTATCGTCGGGATCACCTATGAACATTACGCGGCAGAGGTGGTTCAGGCCTGCCAGATCGCCCAGTCCCGCGGCGCGCGGGTTCTGGCGCTGACGGACAGTCATGCCTCCCCAATCGCGGTTGGCGCTTGGAAAGTGGTACCGCTGCCCATGGCCGGGCCCCATTTCCTGCCGTCGCTCAATTCGGCGTTTCTAGCGGTGGAGATGCTGCTGGTCGGCATGGCCGCGCGTTCAGATGACGCGGCAGAGCGGGTATCGAATTTTGAGGACCGTATCCGGCAGTATGGCGGCTACAACGTGTGAGGTGTCTTGCGCGGATGAAAATCATCCGGCAGGCCCAATGCCACGGCAGAGCCACCGGTGATCAACCCCGTGGACCGCAGGTCGCTTTCGTCCAGCGCGACGATGACCGCATAGGATAGGCGTTGTGCCAGTCCGCGGCGTGAGTGACGGTTATACCGATAACGGGCGTGTTGTGGGCGCGGGGCTGGCTGCTACGCGCCCCATTCTGCATGTGACCCAAGATGCGCGATGAGAAAGTCGATCAGGATGCGCGTCTTGGGGGTAAGCACGTTTGAGCGCGGGTACATCAACCACAAGACCGAACTGTCGTTCAGCTTCCATTCCGGCAGGACACGGATCAACCGGCCCGAGCGCAGCTCGTCCGAGACGCTCCAGAGAGAATTGATCGACAGACCGGCCCCGGCAAGCGTGGCCTCACGCTGAGCGTCACCATCGTCAACGATGGTCCGGCAGATCATCTGGGCGGGGTCAAGCGGCGCGGTTTCGTCCTCTGGGCCGATCAATTCGCGCGGTTCAAGGTCGATCCATGCCAAGAACCGATGCCCCCGAAGCTCTGCCGGTGACTGCGGTACGCCGTGTTCCTCAAGATATGCAGGAGAGGCGCAAAGAACGCGGGTATCATCCGCCAGCTTGCGCCCCTTGAGGCTGCTGTCGGTCAGGGGGGCCGCGCGCAACGCAAGGTCAAAACTGCCCTCGATCGCGTCAAACCGTGCGTCAGACAGGCGAAGTTCGAGCGTAAGGTCGGGGAACGCCGCGTGAAACTGCGGCAGAAGCGGCATGATGTGGCGCTGCGCGAAACTGCTTGGCGCGGCAAATCGGATGGTGCCTTTGGGGCTGGTTTCATGGCTGCCAAGAACGGCCTTCGCGGCCTCTGCCTGCGCCAGAATCTCCCGCGCGTAGGGAAGGAAGTCGGACCCTTCGAGCGACAGCGACACTTTGCGGGTGGTCCGTCGCAGCAGCTCTACGCCAAGCTCCTGTTCCAGTTTGGCAAGGCGGGCGCTGGCGACCGCAGGGGCAAGACCCAGATTCCGTCCGGCAGCAGAGATATTCAGCCGGTCGGCGGCCATCACAAAAAGGCGCAGGTTGTCAGTATCCACCGCTATTATCTCCGCTATCCGAATAATCAAATCGGAAAAATGCCGGTTTTCTACCGTTTCACAAGACCTATTTTTCAGCGATACAATGAAGGAACAAAGAAATGAAAGCTATTGGCTATAGCGCGGCGGGCCCTGCGGACACGCTCGATCTGATTGAAATCGACCGGCCCGAGGTGGGACCGCGTGATCTGTTGGTCGCGGTGAAAGGCATCTCGGTCAATCCGGTCGACGTAAAGCTGCGCGCAGCCGCCCAACCCGAGGGCGCCGCGCGCGTTCTGGGCTTTGACGCGGCAGGTGTCGTGGCCGAGGTGGGCGCGTCGGTCACCGGTTATAAGATCGGCGATGAGGTCTTTTATGCGGGCGACGTCACGCGCGCGGCACCAATGCGGAATTCCATGCCGTCGATGAACGGATCGTCGGGCGCAAGCCGGCCAGCCTCGACTTTACCGAAGCGGCGGGGCTGCCGCTGACCTCGATCACCGCGTGGGAGATGTTGTTCGACGCATTCCGCCTGACCGAAGGGGGCGGCGCGGGGCAAAGCTTGCTGGTGATCGGTGGCGCTGGCGGCGTCGGCTCTATCCTCATCCAGTTGGCCAAAGCGCTGACCGGGCTTACCGTCATTGCGACGGCCTCTCGACCCGAGACCGAGGATTGGGTGCGCAAGATGGGGGCGGATCACGTGGTTGACCATCGCGGTGACCTAGCCGCGCAGCTGGCAGAGCTGGGCCAGACCCCAAGCTATGTCGCCGCGTTGACGGCGACGGATCAGCATTGGCCCGCAATCATCGACTTGATCGCGCCACGCGGCCAGATCGCGCTGATTGACGACCCCGAGGCGCTGGATATCAAGGCGGCTAAACCCAAGGCGCTGAGCGTCCATTGGGAATTCATGTTCACCCGTTCGATGTTCGAAACCGACGATATGGATGCCCAGCAAGACCTGCTGAACCGCGTCGCAGCGATGATCGACGCAGGCACATTGCAGTCGACAGTCACCGAGCGCGGCGCGGCGCTGACCGTCGAGGCGCTGCGCGCGGCGCATCTGCGGCAGGAAAGCGGTCGCGTGATTGGCAAACAGGTGCTTGGCGGACTTTAAGTAATAGAGATCACGCGGGGGCGTCGTGCCATGTTCACGCCACGCCCCCGCGTCCCTTGTGCCTTTGAAGGGGCGCGTGGATTGCCCATAGTTTCGCGCAAGCGCAACGGGTTGCTCATCAGGGCTTGACCTGCGTCCAATGAATCAATAATTCCTGATATATGGATAAGAATCACGCTCTCGACGCTTTTGCGGCGCTCAGTCAGGTCACCCGCCTTGATGTCTTCCGTCTTCTCATCACAGCCGGAGAAGGGGGGATGTCGGCAGGCGATATCGGCGACACCTTGGGGGTGCGACAGAACACGATGTCGACCAACCTCGCGATTTTGGCACGTTCGGGCCTTATTCGCAGCAAGCGCGAAGGGCGAAGCATTCGTTACTTTGCCGATATGGAGGGGCTGCGCGGTTTGCTCGCCTTTCTGATGGAGGATTGCTGCGGCGGACGTCCGGAACTCTGCCAGCCCATCATAAACGAGCTCGCCTGCCCCTGTTAGGCGCGCATGGGGGAGGTGCCGCATTGGTCCTGTAACATTCCTGTGCTGACATCGGGCAACCACATATTCACGGCCAAGGGGCTGCAATTTTTGAAGGTTCGACATGACTGATACGACACTTCCCGCGGCGGCGGGTCTGGGCACGTTTGAAAAATGGCTGTCCGTCTGGGTGGCGCTGGCGATTGGCGCGGGGCTGCTGCTTGGCAATCTGTTTCCGACTGCGTTTGGTATGCTTGCCGGGCTTGAGGTGGCGTCGGTGAACCTGCCCGTTGCGGTGCTGATCTGGGCGATGGTGTTCCCGATGATGGTCGGGGTGGACTTCGGAGCCTTGCGTCAGGTGGGGGACAAGCCGAAAGGGTTGGTTGTCACGGTGGTGGTGAACTGGCTGATCAAACCCTTCACCATGGCCGCCCTTGGCGTGTTGTTTTTCAACTATTTTTTCGCAGGCCTGATCCCGCCGGATGACGCGCAGGCCTATCTTGCGGGCGTTATCCTGCTGGGGGCCGCGCCCTGTACCGCGATGGTGTTCGTCTGGTCGAACCTGACGCGGGGGGATGCGGCCTATACGCTGGTGCAGGTGAGCGTGAACGACGTCATCATGGTGTTCGCCTTCGCGCCCATCGTTGCCTTCTTGCTGGGGGCCACGGATATCGTCGTGCCTTGGGATACGCTGCTGTTGTCCGTGGGCCTTTACGTGATGCTGCCGCTTTTTGTGGGGTATCTGACGCGCCAGCGGCTGCTTGCGCAAGGCGGCGAAGCGGCGGTGGATCGGTTCAAGACGGGTGTGCAGCCGTTCTCGATCATCGGTCTGCTTGTGACGGTGGTCTTGCTTTTCGCGTTTCAGGGCGAGGTGATCCTGGACCGGCCGCTGGTGATTGCCCTGATCGCTGTGCCGCTTCTGATCCAGTCCTACGGGATATTCTTTCTGGCCTATGGGGTCGCGCGGGCCTGGGGTATCCCCTTCAACGTCGCGGCGCCCTGCGCCTTGATCGGCACCTCCAACTTTTTCGAGCTGGCCGTTGCGGTTGCGATCAGCCTTTTCGGGCTCGGCTCTGGTGCGGCATTGGCGACGGTGGTCGGTGTCTTGGTCGAAGTGCCTGTCATGCTGTCGCTTGTCGCTTTTGCGAATAGAACCCGCCACTGGTTCCCTGCCTCGGAGGGGTCAGCATGAGTGTTGTCATTCACCACAACCCCGATTGCGGCACCTCCCGCAATGTGCTGGCCATCATAAAAGCATCGGGCGTGGAGCCGGTGGTGATCCCTTACCTTGATACCGGCTGGACGCGCGGACAGCTTTTGGGGCTTTTCGCGGCGGCGGGTTTGACACCGCGCAGCGCTTTGCGGGTAAAGCGATCTCCGGCAGAGGCATTGGGGCTGCTGGATCCCGACGTGGGCGACGAAGCCCTTCTGGCCGCCATGCTGGAACACCCCATTCTGGTCAATCGCCCCATTGTCTGCACGCCCAAAGGCGTCCGGCTGTGCCGCCCAAGCGAGGCCGTGTTGGACTTGCTTGACCACCTCCCACAGGGGCCGCTGACCAAGGAAGACGGCTCTTTACTGATTGACGCGGAAGGAAACCGAGTTGCCTGATACCCCGAACCTTGATGACACCCATTTCAAAGCGATTGATGCGGCGCGTCTGCTTGAGCCCGCAGCAGACGCGGACCGCCCGCGTATCCTGCTGCTTTACGGATCACTGCGGGACCGGTCGTTCAGCCGGCTCATGACCGAAGAAGCCGCGCGCATTCTGACACGGCTGGGGGCCGAGACGCGTACCTATTCGCCGTCTGGCCTGCCGCTGCCGGATGATGCCGACGCCAGTCACCCCAAAGTGCAGGAGCTGCGCGATCTGGTCACGTGGTCCGATGGGATGGTCTGGTGTTCACCCGAACGCCACGGGGCCATGACCGGCATCATGAAAACCCAGATCGACTGGATTCCGCTGTCCTTGGGCGGTGTGCGCCCGACGCAGGGCAAAACGCTGGCCGTGATGCAGGTCAGCGGGGGGTCGCAAAGCTTTAACGCCGTGAACCAGCTGCGCATTCTTGGGCGTTGGATGCGGTTGCTCACGATCCCGAACCAGTCCTCCACCCCCAAAGCCTTTCTGGAGTTTGACGACGCGGATCGGATGAAGCCATCGCCGTTCTATGATCGGGTCGTTGATGTCATGGAAGAGCTGGTGAAGTTCACGATGCTGACCAAAGACAGGAAAGACTACCTGCTGGATCGCTATAGCGAGCGTAAGGAAAGCGCCGCCGAGCTGTCAAAACGCGTGAACCAGAAGTCGATCTGACCGATTTGTCGACCGCAGGGGCAGGAATATCCGTATGTTGAACGGGACGCGGTTGGAATGATTTGCGCGACAGCTGCGCTGGATGGTCTGTTAAAGCTTCATCCAGCGCAGTTGTCTGCCTAAGGTGACCGCGCGGACGCTGTAATTAACGATCGTGATATCGCCAGAGACAGGGGCATTTTGTGACACAACTATCTGATACACCAACCCGTTACGGCACCGTAAGCCGGCTGCTTCACTGGGGCATGGCCGCATTGTTTGCGGCGCAGTTTATCTCCGCCGCGGCGCATTGGGCGCTTCCGCGAGAGAACACCCTGCGCGAACTTCTTTGGGGCTACCATACGACGCTGGGGGTGACACTGTTTGCGCTGGTCCTTGTGCGTGGTCTGTGGGGGCTGGCGAACATCCAACGGCGGCCTGCGCATGCCGGTTTGATGGGGCAGACGGCTGTCGCGGGTCATGTGGTTCTATATGCCTTGATGGTTATCGTCCCGGGCGTACGGCTCTTGGCCGCAGCGGGCGGCACCCGTGGGCTAAGCTATTTCGGGGTGCAGATATTCCCGCCCCAAACCGCCGAGGTCGCCTGGATGCAAGCGCCCGCGGAATGGCACGGAGAGCTGGGCTGGATCCTTGCCCTTGTGGTGCTTGGGCATATCTTCATGGCAGTCGTTTGGCATCGCCTGATTCAGCGGGATGATGTCCTGTCCACGATGGCGGGGCGGTAAGATGCTGAAAATAGGGAACTTGGGTCTTTCCCGAGACCAACGGCCGCGTCTTCGGTTTTACTATGGGGCCTTCAGGGGGTAAGACAGGCCAACGGCCTGGCTGCTTTACACCACTTTCAACAAAGGCTTTCCCATGGCCACCAAAACCAACCTGCACCCCCGCAACCTCCACAACGAGGGGTATGATTTCGCGCGCCTGATTGCGGCCCTCCCCGAGCTAGGGCCGTTTACGACCCCCAATCCGGCGGGTCAGACCACCATCGATTTTCGGGATGTGGCGGCTGTGCGTATGCTCAATCGGGCGCTGCTCAAGGCGGATTACGGCATTGATTTCTGGGACATCCCGCCGAACTACCTTTGCCCGCCCATTCCGGGGCGCGTCGATTATATCCACCATCTGGCCGATCTGCTGGCACGCAGCAACAACAGCGAGATTCCGCGCGGGCCGCAGATCAAGGCGTTGGACATCGGCACCGGCGCAAGCTTGGTCTACCCGCTGACGGGGCAAAGCGCCTATGGCTGGCAGTTTACCGGTGTCGATATCGACCCTGTTGCCATCAAGTCTGCGCAACAGATTGCAAAGGCCAACGCGCTGGACGTGGACCTGCGGCTGCAAGAGAACCGCGAGGATATTTTCGACGGGGTGATCCATCCTGACGACCGTTTTCACGTCACCCTGTGCAACCCGCCCTTTCATGCCTCGATGGAAAGGGCGACGAAGGGCACGCAACGGAAATGGGCGAACCTTGGCAAAGGGCGTTCAGGCAAGCTCAATTTCGGTGGGCAAAACGCCGAGCTCTGGTGCCCCGGCGGCGAGATCAGGTTCATCGCCAGCATGGTCGACCAAAGCCGCGCGATTGCGGGGCAATGTCTGTGGTTTACGTCGCTTGTGTCGAAAAAGGACAACGTGCAGACGCTTTATAAAATCCTGAAAAAGGCCAAGGTCGCCAACTGCGATGTGGTCGAGATGGCGCAGGGGCAAAAAACCAGCCGGTTCATCGCCTGGACATTCATCAAGAAAGATCAGCGTGCGTCCTTTATGAAGGGATCCGCGCGCTAGAACAGCCATGCACGTGTCTGATACCCCGCGACATTAACCGCCCGTATCGCCCTTCGTCTCGATCTTGAGCGTGGTGCCGCAGTGTTTGCAGTGAACGGCGTCTGTCTCGTGACGGTTCAGGCCACATTCGGGGCAGGTGTGCTTGATCTTGGAGGGTTGGAAAATCGTTCGCGCCAATTGCACGAACAACGCGACCCCGACCACCATGATGAACACCGACAGCAGTTTGCCACCCGTTGTCGTCATCGTGATGTCGCCAAAACCCGTTGTCGTCAGCGTCGCCACTGTAAAGTACAGTGCATCGACATAGCCCGCGACGCCCGCGTCCTCTTCAAAGGTCAGCACAAACACCAGCGATGTGATGACAAAGATGAACACCAGCAGGTTGACCGCCGCAAGGATCGCGTCCTCGTGTTTGCGGAAAAACGCGCTTTCGCGCCGCAGGTCGTGCAGCAGGTGATAGGCATGGATCAGCCGCAAACCGCGCAAGACCCGTAGGAACGCAAAGCTTTCGGCCATAAGCGGTGCCAGCACCAGCGATATCACCACCACCAGATCGGCAAGGGTGTAGATGCGCGTCAGCTCTTTGCGCAGGTTCGTAGAGATCCAAAGACGCGCGGCAAGGTCGAACATGATGAACAGGCCAAAGAACGCATTGACCGCCGTAATCACCGGCGTGGACGGCAGCGCGGCGGTGGCGATGAAATAGATGATCGTCAGGGAATCAAACAGGATCAACCCGTAGCGAAACCGGCGCGAGCGCGTGTTTTGCCCATCGTATAAAGCTTTAATCCTACTGCGTAGACTGTTCATTGATTGGACATACCGCTTCCCTCAGGGTCGTCATCGTCAACAACCGCTGAGGGTCAAGATGGCGCAAGGCGCGCCAATATCAATGGTTTGCGTGAGGCGGCGGGATTACTCGGGCGTGGGCTCGTCTGTCCGGGCCAAGCGGCGCACAAAGCTGACGCCCGTTTGACGGCGCAGCATGCGTCGGGATTTATGCTTTAGGCCGACTTCTTCCAGCACCTTGGGGTTGCGGTAATGCACCGTGAAGATATCGCGATCTTCGGGCAGGGGCTCCCCCCGTATCTTGCCGCCCAGGATATAATGTTGCTCTTCCGCCAGCGGGTTCCATGTCAGGCCCGCACGGCGGATGGCGACAGGAAGGCTCATCTGATCCAGATAGGGGCGTCGCTTTTCCAGCGTGTCGATTTCGTCAATTCGTCGGGCCGTCTCGTACCAGACATCGGCAAACCGGCCCTGTGGTCCTTCGGCTTCGGGGAAAAGGACGAAACCGGACGAGAAATAGGGCACTTTGGGGCGGCGCGACTGGCGCATCAGATACACACGCTCTTCCGGGATCTCCATATCGAAGGCCCCGTAGATCAGGTCCCAGATGTCTTTCTGCGCCCAATACATACTGGCCGCGACAGAGCAGGAAACATGGCCGGATTTCACGATATTGTCGATTGTATTGGGGCGGATAAACAAGACGTCGGAATCCACGAAGGCGGAAAATTCGCTCTCGCGGGGCTGCATCGCGGCGATGATCTTGTTGCCGTGGGGATAGGGCTCGCGCCACATGCCTTCCGTTTTCATCGGGCGCAGCTCCGCCCCCATTTTCTCGTGTGCGATGAACACCGAGGGGTGGACATCGTTCATGCGATGTTCGGGCACGTAGCCGATGCAGGCCACGTCTTCGGAAAACTGCTCGCGTACAGAGGCAAGCAGGCTACAGGCCATGATGTCGTAAGAGGGCGGTTCCACGATATAGGTGAGCGTAAGTCTCGGTTTCGCCATTAGTCTGCTTCCCTATCTACGGTGCCCATCCCGCCCGGGCGGTCGGCTCCGGCGGGACTGTCGCGCAAGGCTCGCTTGCACGCCCCAACTGTTTTTCAGGAATGTCTGGTTCTGTCTAGGTTTACGTGACCGATGACCCGACTGCACCTTAGCGCAGACGTTGTTCCGTGATGGCGTCAAACAGCATCGCCCGCTCGGGTGGGATTTTCACGCCAACCTGCGCCCCTTCACGAGACCGGTCGTCGCCGCGTTCCTCGACGATGATCTTGGCACCGGTGTCGGACAGCAGGTGAACATAGGACACGCCGCCAAGAGCCTCGGTCATTTCGACGGTGAAGCCTTTGCCTTGGGGGTCAATTTCGATGTGTTCCGGCCGGATGCCAAGGGTGATGTCCCGGCCGTCTTCGGGTGGGGTCACGGGCAGGGCATAGCTGCCGTCCAACCCGTCCAGCACGACCTTGCCGCCGCTGGTGGTGCCATCCAGAAAGTTCATCGCGGGCGAACCGATGAAGCCGGCCACAAAGCGGTTGTCAGGATCGCGGTACAGGTCAAGCGGTGCGCCGACCTGTTCGATCCGGCCCTTGCGCAGCACGACGATCTTATCGGCAAGGGTCATCGCCTCTACCTGATCGTGGGTGACATAGACCATCGTCGCCCCGATTTCCTTATGCAGGCGGGCGATCTCGACGCGCATTTCGACACGCAGCTCAGCGTCGAGGTTGGACAGCGGTTCGTCGAACAGAAAGACTTCGGGGCCGCGTACGATGGCGCGCCCGATAGATACGCGTTGCCGCTGGCCCCCCGACAGGGCGGCGGGCTTGCGGTCAAGATACTCTTCCAGCTTCAGGATCCGCGTCGCCTCGGCCACCTTCTGGGCGATCTCGGCTTTGGGATGGCCGTTCATTTTCAGGCCGAACCCCATGTTGTCGCGCACGGTCATATGCGGATAGAGCGCGTAGGTCTGGAACACCATCGCGACCCCGCGCTCTGCCGGGTCCATGCGGGTCACATCCCGGTCGCCGATGCTCATGCTGCCTTCGGTGGTTTCCTCCAGCCCGGCAATCATGCGCAGCAAGGTCGACTTGCCGCAGCCTGACGGGCCGACAAAAACGCAAAACTCGCCATTTTCGATTTCAAGGTCGATCCCGTGTATCACCTGAACACCGCCATAGCGTTTCACGACATCTTTCATGACGACACCGGCCATATACGACTTCCTTTTATGAGGGGACAGAGGGGGACTGCCAGGACTGCGCCTCGGCCCCGATGCGGGTGGCACAATCTAGCAGGGCAGGGCGGAACGCATTCAGACCGTCCAGCGTATGACGGTGTGTTGCGGTTGCGATGGATACGGCACCCACGACGCGACCCGCGTCGGTCAGAATGGGGGCGGCGATGCTGATGATGCCGGCCTCGTGTTCCTCGCGGTCAAAGGCGATGCCCTCGGCGCGGATCTGTTCCAGCTCGCGCACAAGGGTTTCGGTGCTGGTATGGGTCGCATCGGTATATTTCAAAAACGCCTGCTGCTGTAGCGCCTGCGCCTGTGCCTCGGGTTCAAGATGCGCGAGAATCGCCTTGCCGACTCCTGTGCAATAGGCCGGGGCGACCTGACCGGTGCGCGCCAGCGTGGCAAAGCGGCTGCTGGCCTGACGCTTGTCGACGAACACGACCTGACCGTTGTCGATCTGCGCAAGGTGGATCGCCTCGCGCAGGCGTTCGCCGAGGGCGCTGATATAGGGGGCGGCAATCGGTGCAAGCGAGGCTTGCGACCATGCGGAATGGGCAAGGCTGACCAGACGGATGCCCGGCGCATAGGTCTGCTGATCCTTGTCATAGCTTAGCATACGTTGACTGGTGAGCGTCTGAAGTAGCCGATACAGCGTCGGTTTTGGAAACTCCGATGTCTCCAGCAACTCGCGCATGCGGACAGGGCGGCCCATTGCTGTCACCTGATCCAGCACGCTCAGCGCCTTTGCAACAGTCCCGTCACTGTTCACCACATTCATATCGTTCTCCGTCCCTCAGGGCGCTGCATCCTGTGGGGTCTTTTGACTGACCCATCTCCCATGCGGCGCACCAAACTGTTGACAAGGCTAGCGAGCCTGATCTTATATATCAATATACAAAACTAAGTTTCAAATAATGAGACAGTTTTGGATTGCGGAAGCATCAGGGAGGATACCATGCATTCCATTCTCAAGAGGTCACTCGCGGCTGTTGTCGCTGCGGGATTTTCAACATCGTTTGCTGTCGCGGACGAAAGTCAGCTTTCAGGGGAGCTCAAGATCACCTCTGACATGTCGAACCCCGCGCCGCGCGCGGTGATGGAGAGTTTGGCAGCCGGTTTCGGAGAGCTGCATCCGGACGTCGATATCGAACTGACGATCGTCGACCGCGAAGCGTGGAAGACGCAGATCCGGAACGCCTTGGGGGCGAACCCGCCCGATGTGGTCAACTGGTATGCCGCGAACCGCATGGGCCCTTATGTCTCTGCCGGGTTGTTCGAAGACATCTCTGATATGTACGCCAACGGCGATCTGCCCGGGCTTGAGTCTGTCAAAGGTGCGCTGACCATCGACGGCAAGCAATATGGTGTGCCCTATACCTACTATCAGTGGGGCATGTACTACCGCGAAGATATCTTCAATGAACTGGGGCTGACCGAGCCTGAAACCTTTGAACAAGAGCTTGCGAACTGCGAAAAGATCGTTGCCTCGGGCCGTGCGTGCTATGCCATCGGGACCAAGTTCCTGTGGACCGCTGGCGGCTGGTTCGACTATCTGAACATGCGCACCAACGGGTTTGATTTCCACATGGAACTGGCCCGTGGCGAGGTGCCCTGGACCGATCCGCGCGTCCGCGAAACCTTTGCCAACTGGCGCAAGATCATCGACATGGGCGGCTATGTCGCCGATCACCAATCCTATTCCTGGCAGGAAGCGTTGAACTTCATGATCGAAGGCGAAGCGGTGGCCTATCTGATGGGGAACTTCGCCGTTGCCGCGATGCGCGAAGGCGGTCTGGACGACAGCCAGATCGACTTCTACCAGTTCCCGAAGATCGCGGATGTGCCACAGGGCGAGGATGCCCCGACCGACACGTTCCACATCCCGTCAGGTGCCAAGAACAAGGAAAACGCCCGCGCGTTCCTTCAGTATGTGACATCGGCTGATGTGCAGACCAAGATCAACGCAGGCGACGCCTTGGGGCAGCTGCCCATCAACTCTGAATCCTCGGTCGATAAGGACGAGTTCCTCGAGCAGGGTTTCGAGATGCTGAACACCAGCGCCAAGGGCGGTGTGGCCCAGTTCTTTGACCGCGACTTCAGCGCCGAGATGGCCAGCGTCGGCATGGAGGGGTTGCAGGAATTCATGGTGGTTCCCGACAACCTTGACGACATCCTAGAGCGTCTCGAAGAAACGCGTCAGCGCATCTACGAATAACGCTAAAGCGTCGCGCCCTCCCGCATCGGGGGGACGCAACCCACCGCCTCAATCCATTCGCAAGCCCGCCGACGGCCGGTTTTCGCATGTGTTGATTTACCGGAGACCACGGCATGGCAGCAACAACACCGCCCCCCGCGCGCAGTTGGTACAAACGCAACGAGATCGCGCTGACGCCGTGGCTTTTCCTGCTGCCGGCGATGCTGTTCTTTGCGGTCTATGTGATCATTCCCATCGGCCAAAGCGTCGCGATCAGTTTCTATCAGTGGGACGGACTGGGGGAGAAGACCTTTGTCGGCACCGCGAACTATGAAAGGTTGCTGGGGATCGGCGACCAGAAGATGGACCGCAAGTTCGAGATCTCGTTCTGGAACAACCTCAAATGGCTGGTGCTGTATTTGCTGGCCGTGCCCGCGGGGCTGTTCATCGCCTTGTTCCTGAACCAGACCGTGCGCGGTATCCGTATCTACAAGTCGTTGTTCTTCTTTCCTTTTGTCATTTCTCAGGTGGTCGTCGGGCTGGTGTTCTCGTGGTTCTACCTGCCACGCGAAGGGCTGCTGAACGCGATGCTGGCGATTTTCGGGGCAGGGCCGGTGAATATCCTGGGCGACCCGTCTACGGCAACCTACGGGATCATCGCGGCGGGGCTGTGGCCGCAGACGGCCTATTGCATGATCCTCTATCTGACCGGTCTGAATGCGGTGGACCCCGAACAGATCGAGGCCGCGCGACTGGACGGGGCCAAGGGGCGCAAGATGCTGTGGTACATTATCCTGCCCCAGCTCAAGCCCGCGACGTTCATCGCCTTTGTCGTCACCATCATCGGCGCGCTGCGGTCGTTTGACCTGATCAGCGTCATGACCAACGGCGGCCCCTTCGGATCGACCCGCGTGCTGTCGTTCTACATGTTCGAAGAAGCGCTGTCCGAGTTCGGCTTCCGTATGGGCTATGGCTCTGCCATCGCGGTGATCCTGTTCCTCATCATGCTCGGGTTCATCGCCTATTTCCTCTATGCCATGTGGCGCGAAGAGCGGGAGGCTCGCTGATGTTCCCTACACCGATCGCCAAACAATCGCGCAGCCGCCAGCTGACCTATCAGACGTTGCTGCCCGTCGCGCTGATCCTGTGGCTCTTGCCGCTGATCGCGGTGGCGCTGTTCTCTATCAAACCGGGGTCGGATTTCGCCGCCGGGAACTACTGGGGGTGGCCGTCCAGCTTCGAGGGGCTGACGAACTACGGCAAGGTCTTTTTTGAAAGCAATATGCCGCGCTATCTGATGAACTCGGTCTTTATCACGCTGCCCACGGTGCTGGGGGCGATTGCGCTGTCCAGCATGGCGGGGTTCGCCTTGGGTATCTATAAGTTCAAGGGCAACCTGCTGATCTTCTTCATGTTTATCGCGGGCAACTTTGTCCCGTTCCAGATCCTGATGGTGCCCGTGCGCGACCTGACCATATCGCTGGGGATGTATGACAGTATTCAGGGGCTGGTCCTGTTTCACGTGGCGTTCCAGACGGGCTTTTGCACGCTCTTCATGCGCAACTTCATCCGCGCATTGCCCTTCCCCTTGATCGAGGCCGCCCGCGTCGAGGGCGTGGCCGAATGGCGCATTTTCTTCTTTGTCGTGCTGCCATTGATGAAGCCCGCGCTGGCCGCGCTGGCGGTATTGGTCTTTACCTTCATCTGGAACGATTATTTCTGGGCGGTCGTGCTGACCCAAGGGCCAAGCGCGCAACCTGTCACCGCGGGCATCACCGAATTCAACTCGCAGTTCCGCGCAGCCTATCACCTGATGAGCGCGGGATCGATCGTCGCCGCCTTTCCGCCGGTCTCACGCTTGGCGCAGTAAAGTAGAGAGTTATGACACAGACCTACCGCCTTGATGACGGGCACCAGACGCTTGTTCTGGCCTCTGCGCACGACCGCTTGCCGCAGGTGGTCTATTGGGGCAGCCCGCTGCCCGACGGCGAAAATCTGGAAGAGATCTGCGCCGCCCATGCCATCGACGTGACCGGCGGCATGTTGGACAAGACCCCTGATCTGTCGCTGTGCCCCGAAGCCGGGCGTAGTTTTCCGGGCCAGGCGGGGATCGCGGTTGCGCGCGCCGATGGCACGCCGCTGCGCCCCGTGTTTCACCTGCGCAACGTGGTGCAGGATGCAGGGCTGCGGTTTGTCTGCGCGGCACCGGACGAGGGGCTGACGCTGACCTTTGACTTTGGGGTTGATGCAGCAACCGGCGTGATCACCTGCCAGACGACACTGGAGGCCGCGCAGCCCGTGCGCCTGCACTGGCTTGCCGCGCCGGTCATGCCCGCGCCGCAGCTGAGTACAGAGATGATCGACGTCTCGGGCCGGTGGTGCGGTGAATTTCAGTTGAACCGCACCCCGTGGCGGGCAGGTATTCATGCGCGCGACAACCGTACGGGCCGCACGGGCCACGAACACTTCCCCGGACTGTTGATCCCGACCACGGGGACCACAAACACCCAAGGGACATGCTACGGGTTCCACTATGGCTGGTCGGGCGGTCATACGATGATCGCCGAAGAGCTTCCGGACGGGCGGCGGCAGGTGCAATGGGGCCATGCGGCTGGCACCCAGGACGCCCCCGCGACGCGGTTCCAGACGGCACCGCTTTACCTGACCTATTCTGACACGGGCCTGAACGGCTGTGCCGTCAGCTTTCAGCGTCATCTGCGCGACCGCATCGTGACATGGCCCAAGCCCGACACCCCGCGCCCCGTCCACTATAACTGTTGGGAAGCAGTGTATTTCGACCACGACTGGTCTGTCCTGACCGATATCGCCGACCGTGCTGCCGCTTTGGGGGCAGAGCGTTTCGTGCTGGATGACGGCTGGTTCGGACAGCGCGACGACGACACCAGCAGTCTGGGCGACTGGATCATTGATCCGCGCAAATACCCCAAGGGGCTGACCCCGCTGATCAACCATGTTCAGGGCTTGGGGATGCATTTTGGCCTCTGGTTCGAGCCCGAGATGATCTCGCGCGATAGCGACCTCTACCGCGCCCACCCCGATTGGATCCTGGGCCCGCAGGATCAGATAGAGGGGCGTCAGCAACTGGTGCTGAACATGGCGCTGCCGCAGGTCCAAGAGCTGCTGTACGACCGTATCGCCACGGTGCTGCGCGACAATGCCATCGACTATATCAAATGGGATCATAATCGCGTGTTGCCCGCACCCGACGCGGCGCAGACACGGGGCGTCTATGCGCTGCTGGACCGGTTACGCGCCGATTTCCCGCTGGTCGAGATTGAAAGCTGCGCGTCAGGCGGGGGACGGATCGATTTCGGGATCATGGCGCGGACCCAGCGGGTCTGGCTGTCGGATAGCAACGACGCGCTGGAACGGCTGCGCATCCAGCATGACGCTGCCTTGTTCCTGCCCGCTGCCGTGACCGGCAGCCATGTCGGGCCCCGCCACTGCCACACCTCTGGGCGCACGCTGGACATCAGCTTTCGCGCCTGGGTCGCCGCGCAGCGCCACATGGGGTTCGAGATGGACCCGCGCGAGCTCGACGCCCGCGAAACCGATGTGCTGAAACAGGTCACGCAGTGGTGGAAGGACAATCGCGGATGGATGCGCACCGCGGATATCCTGCGGCTCGACAGCGCTGATCCGGCGGTGATCGCAGAGCAGCAACAGGCCACCGATGGTGCGCGTTTCGTGGTGTTCGCGGGCAAGGCCGCGACTTCGGCCCAGTTCTCACCGCGCCCGCTGCGGCTGACCGCACTTGACCCGCAGGCGCGCTACCGGATCACGCTGGCAAACCGCGACGAGGCGGTCGCGCTGTCACGGGGCGATGCCGCGCTCAAGACCCGCGATCTGGTGCTGTCGGGCCAGTACCTCATGAACCATGGCGTGACCCTGCCATGGTCGTTCCCTGAACGCATGTGGGTCATTGAAGGAACACGGCTATGACAAAAGAGAAACGCAACCGCGCTTGGTACGGCAAGAATGATCGGGACGGGTTCATTCACCGCAGCTGGATGAAAAATCAGGGCTTTCCCGATCACGCCTTTGATGGCCGCCCCATTATCGGTATCTGCAATACATGGTCCGAACTGACCCCGTGCAATTCCGGTCTGCGCGATCTGGCCGAAGGGGTGAAGCGCGGCGTGTGGGAGGCAGGGGGCTTTCCGGTCGAATTTCCGGTGATGAGCCTTGGCGAGACCCAGATGAAGCCGACCGCCATGCTGTTTCGCAACCTGCTGGCGATGGACGTCGAAGAAAGCATTCGCGCCTATGGTATCGACGGTGTGGTTCTGCTGGGCGGCTGTGACAAGACCACGCCGGGTCAGCTGATGGGCGCGGCAAGCGTCGATCTGCCGACGATCGTTGTCAGCTCCGGCCCGATGCTGAACGGCAAGTGGAAGGGCAAGGACATCGGCTCTGGCACGGATGTGTGGAAGTTCTCGGAAGATGTGCGCGCGGGCGAGATGACCTTGCAGGATTTCATGGCCGCTGAATCCGGCATGAGCCGGTCCAAGGGCGTGTGTATGACGATGGGCACGGCCTCTACGATGGCGAGCGTGGTAGAGGCGATGGGGATGTCGCTGCCCACCAACGCCGCGCTGCCTGCCGTTGATGCGCGCCGCATGGCGCTGGCGCATCTGACCGGCAAGCGCATCGTCGAGATGGTCGAGGAAGATATCAAGCTGTCGCAGGTCGTTACCCGTGCCTCTATCGAGAACGCCATTCTGGCCAATGCCGCTGTCGGCGGGTCGACCAATGCCGTGATTCATCTGCTGGCCATCGCGGGCCGCGTCGGCATCGACCTGACGCTCGATGATTTCGAGCTTGGGGCGGATATCCCGCTGCTGGTCAACTGCATGCCCTCGGGTAAATATCTGATGGAGGACTTCTGCTATGCGGGCGGGATGCCCGTGGTGCTGTCCCATCTGCGCGACAAGCTGCGGCCCGCGCAGACCGTCATGGGCGGGGATATCCTTGCCTACGCCGAAGGGGCCGAATGCTACAACGAGGATGTGATCCGCCCGCTGGATAATCCGCTGCGGCCTGCGGCCGGGTTGAAGGTGCTGCGCGGCAATATCGCGCCCAATGGGGCGATCGTGAAACCCTCGGCGGCGACGGACGCCTTGCTGGAACACGAGGGCGAGGCATATGTCTTCGAGAATATCGAGGATATGAAAGCCAATATCGACCGCGAGGATCTGCCGGTGACCGCGGATACGGTTCTTGTGCTCAAGGGCTGCGGCCCAAAGGGCTACCCCGGTATGCCCGAAGTCGGCAATATGCCGATCCCCGCGCGTCTGGTCAAAGAAGGTGTGCGCGACATGGTCCGCGTGTCCGACGCGCGTATGTCCGGCACCGCCTATGGCACCGTGATCCTGCACGTCAGCCCTGAATCCAACGCAGGCGGCAATCTGGGGCTGGTACAGACCGGCGACCGTATCCGGCTGTCGGTGGGGCAGGGCACATTGGACGTGCTTGTCTCTGACGAGGTGCTGGCAGAGCGCCGCGCGGTGTGGGTACCCGAACCGCCCCGATACGACCGCGGCTATGCCAAGCTCTATACCGAAACGGTATTGCAGGCAGACAGAGGCGCGGACCTTGATTTTCTGGTGGGTAAAGACACCCGCCCCGTCACACGGGAGAGCCACTGATGACCCTGAACGCAACATTCCCCGATCTGCGCGACCGGTCGGTGTTCATCACCGGCGGCGGCGCGGGGATCGGTGCCTTTCTGACCGACGGCTTTCTGGCGCAGGGGGCCAAGGTCAGCTTTGTCCAGCGCAGCGACGCCACCGCGTTTTGCAACGAGATGGAAGAAAAACACGGCCAGCGCCCCTTTGCGCAGGTCTGCGATATCTCGGATATCGCGGCACTTCGGTCCAGTCTGGCCGCAGCCGCCGATGAGCATGGACCGGTCACGGTTCTGGTGAACAACGCCGCCAATGATGCCCGCCACACCGCCGAAGAGGTCACCGAAGACTTCTGGGACCAGTCGCAGGCGATCAACCTCAAGTCCTATTTCTTCGCCTGTCAGGCCGTACTCGCAGGGATGCGCGCCGCGGGCGGCGGGGCCGTGGTGAACATGAGCTCGATCTCGTATATGATGGGAAATGCGGGCTATCCTGCCTATACGACCGCCAACGCCGGCATCAACGGTATGACCCGTTCGCTGGCGCGGGAATTCGGGCCGGACAAGATCCGCTTTAACGCGCTGGCACCGGGGTGGGTGTTGACGGAAAAGCAGATCGAACAATGGGTCACGCCCGAAGCGCTGGCGGCGCATATTGACCGGCAATGCCTTAAGGATACGTTGAAGCCGCAAGACATCGTGGATGCGGTGCTGTTTTTATCCTCTGCCTCCAGCCGCATGATGACGGGGCAGTTGATGGCCGTCGATGGCGGCGTCGTGGTCACCGGATAGGAAGGGATACCGTGCAACACTACGCTGAATGGATCGCTGTCGATTGGGGCACGTCAAACCTGCGGGTCTGGATGATGGGGGCCGATGGCAAGCCTTTTGCCTCTGACAGGTCTGACAAGGGGATGGCGGGGCTGACGCAGGACGGGTTCGAACCTGCCTTGCTTTCGTTGATAGACCCCTACCTAAATCCGGACCATGTGACCCCTGTGATCTGCGCGGGTATGGTGGGTGCCCGCGAAGGCTGGCGCGAGGCCGCCTATGTCGCCACGCCCTGCGCGCCTCCGGATGCGCGGGCGGCGGTTGCGGTAAAGGCCCATGACCCGCGGATCGCGGTCCACATCCTGCCCGGCGTGAAACAGATGGCTGCCCCTGACGTGATGCGCGGCGAGGAAACCCAGATCGCAGGGGTGCTGCACAGTCAGCCGGAGTTTGACGGCATCCTCTGTCTGCCCGGCACCCACACCAAATGGGTCCATATCAGCGCGGGCGAGATCGTGAGCTTCCAGACCTGCATGACCGGCGAGATCTTCGCGCTGCTGGCCAACCAATCGGTCCTGCGCCATTCGGTCACCACGGCAGAGTGGGACGAGGACAGCTTTATCGACGGCGTCACGCAGGCGATGGACAGCCCACAAAGCTTCGCCTCCAGACTGTTCGGTTTGCGTGCAGGGGGGCTGTTGCAGGGCACATCTGCAGGGTCGGCGCGGGCGCGGCTTTCAGGGCTGCTTGTGGGGCTAGAGCTGGCCGGCACGCGCCCCTATTGGCTGGGCCGCCATGTCGCCATTCTGGGCGCAGACAGCGTCGCCGCGCATTACCGGTGCGCATTGGCCGCACAGAGTGTGCAGGCCGAAACACTGGATAACACGGGTCTGACGCTGGCGGGCCTGACCTCTGCCTATCGTTCATTGAAAGGGGCCCTTGTATGAGCCGCAATATCATCGCCATTCTGCGTGGCATCCAGCCGCATGAGGCCGCCGACATCTGCGCCGCCTTGATCGACGCAGGCATCACCCGCATCGAGGTGCCGCTGAATTCGCCAGAACCGCTGAAATCCATCGAAACGATGGCCCAAACCTATGGGGCCGACGCGTTGATCGGCGCGGGCACGGTGTTGGACGTTGAAAACGTCGCGGCGGTGGCGGCTGCGGGGGGGCGGATGATTGTCTCTCCGAATGCGGACCCTTCTGTTATCACGGCAAGCAAGGCGGCGGGCATGATGTCCTATCCCGGTGTGATGACGCCCACGGAATGTTTTGCCGCGCTTAAGGCGGGGGCCGATGGGCTCAAGCTGTTTCCGTCGTTCCTGCTGGGGGTTGAAGGGCTCAAGGCGATCAGGGCGGTGCTTCCGGCGCAGACCGAAACCTATGCGGTTGGCGGCGTCGGCCCGGCGAATTTTGCGGAATGGCTGGCGGCTGGGGTGACGGGTTTTGGCCTTGGGTCCAGCCTGTATAAACCGGGGCAAAGCGCGGCTGATGTGGCACAAAGCGCGCGCGCGGCGGTAAGCGCCTATGACAAGGCGACCCTCTCTTGAACGCGACACTCTTTGATGCGCGGACGTGCGCGTTGGGCGAAGGGCCGCTGTGGCACCCCGAGCGGGGCCAGTTGTTCTGGTTCGACATCCTCGGCAAAACCCTGTTGTCGCGGCAGGGCGACAAAACGCTGTCGTGGCGGTTTGACGAATGCGTCTCTGCCGCCGGGTGGATCGATAGGGATACCCTGCTTGTCGCGTCCGAAACCGCGCTGTGGCGGTTCGACCTAAACGGAGAGGAGCGTTCCCTCGTCGTGCCACTTGAGGCGGATCAGCCCCTGACCCGATCCAACGACGGGCGCGCCGACCCGTGGGGCGGTTTCTGGATCGGGACAATGGGCTTCAACGCAGAGCGAGGGGCGGGGGCGATCTACCGCTACTATAAAGGCGCGCTGCGACAGCTTTTCGCGAAGATTACCATTTCGAACGCGATCTGCTTTTCGCCCGACCGACGATTTGCCTATTTCACTGACACGCCCACGCGCCAGATCATGCGCGTGCCCCTTGATGCCGCAGACGGCTGGCCCTCGGCCCCGCCAGAGGTGTTTGTCGATCTCAAGAAAGACAAGCGTAATCCCGACGGCGCGGTTGTCGACAGCGACGGCTGCTTGTGGAACGCGCAATGGGGGGCCGGTCAGGTCGCCCGCTACAGCCCCGATGGCACCTTGTTGCAGACCGTTGATATTCCCGCAGCGCAGGCCACCTGTCCGGCCTTTGGCGGTGCGGATCTGCGGACGCTCTTTGTCACCTCAGCCGCGCAGGGCCGCGACGGGGCGGAGGATGGCCAGACCTTCCAGCTTGCATCGGACGTGCGAGGCCAGCGGGAACACCGGATAATTTTGTGAGGCGTGATGAAACGAACCCTAGGGACTTGCTATTACCCTGAACAATGGCCCGAAGAGATGTGGGAAGCCGACGCCCGCCGCATGGTCGAAGCGGGCCTGACATGGGTGCGCATCGGCGAGTTTTCATGGAGCAAACTAGAACCGCAACCCGGCCAGTATGACTGGGCGTGGCTGGACCGCGCGATCGAGGTTTTGGGGGCTGCCGGTCTGCGGGTTGTGCTGGGCACCCCCACTGCCACCCCGCCCCGCTGGATGCTGAAACGCCACCCCGACATGCTTGCCGTGGATATTGAAGGGCGTCCGCGCAAGTTCGGGTCGCGCAGGCACTACTGTTTCAGCCACGAGGGTTATCAGCAGGAATGCGTCACGATTGCCACGTTGATGGCCAAACGCTATGGCGCGAACCCCCATGTGGCCGCGTGGCAGATCGACAATGAATACGGCTGCCACGACACGGTGATCTCGTATAGTGATGCGGCAGCCCATGCCTTTCGGGGCTGGCTGGCACAACGCTACGGTACCCCCGCCGCGCTGAATGCCGCGTGGGGGAATACTTTCTGGTCGATGGACTACGACAGTTTCGACGACATCGACCCGCCCAACCTGACCGTGACCGAAGCCAACCCTGCGCATCGTCTGGCGTTCCGGCGGTTCAGCTCGGATCAGGTGGTGGCATTCAACCGGCTTCAGCTTGACGTGATCCGCCAGCACAGCGCCGCCCCCGTGAGCCATAACTACATGGGCCGGATCACCGACTTTGACCATTTCGCGGTGGGTGAAAATCTTGATATCGCCACATGGGACAGCTACCCGCTGGGCTTTCTCGAGGATCGGGTGGGCGCGGATGCGGCGCAGCAGCACCGCTATGCGCGGCAGGGCGACCCCGACTTTCAGGCGTTCCACCACGATCTTTACCGCGCCGTGGGCAAGGGGCGCTGGTGGGTGATGGAACAGCAGCCCGGGCCGGTGAACTGGGCCCCGCACAACCCTGTGCCACTGGCCGGTATGGTGCGTCTGTGGACATGGGAGGCCTTCGCACACGGGGCCGAAGCGGTGTGCTATTTCCGCTGGCGACAGGCCCCTTTCGCCCAAGAGCAACTGCACGCCGGCTTGCTGCGCCCCGACAGTGCCGACGCCTTCGCGATGGCGGAGGTCCGGCAGGTCGGCGCAGAGATGGCCAAGGCTCCGGACGTGCAGCCCGCGCAGGCACCGGTCGCGCTGCTGTTCGACTATGACGCGGATTTCGCATGGGCGACCCAGCCCCATGGTGCGGATCTAAGCTATTTCGGGTTGGTCTTTCACACCTATAAGGCGCTGCGGCGTCAGGGGTTGTCGGTCGATATCCTGCCCGCCACCTGCCGCGATTTTGACGGCTACGGGCTGGTGATGGCGCCGGGGGTGATGCACATGCCGGACGGTCTGAAGCAGGCGCTGGCGCGCAGCGCGGCGACGGTCGTCTATGGCCCCCGCAGCGGCGCGCGCACGTCCGAGATGGCGATCCCCGTGCCGCTGCCCCCCGCAATCGACGGGTTGGACGTGACGGTCACGCAGGTCGAAAGCCTGCGGCATGACATCTCCGTACCGCTGGAGGGCGGTGGGAAAGTGATCCGCTACCGTGATGTGCTGGACGGCACGGCAAAGGTGATCTTGCAGACCACAGACGCAGAGCCGGTCGCCATGCGCGACGGGCAGCAGATCTATCTGGGGGGCTGGCTGGATGAGGACACGCTCGACCGATTTGTCAGCGGTCTGTGCGGCGAGGCAGGGATCGACGTGCTGCCGATGCCCGAAGGGGTACGTACCCGCACGACGGGGGGCGAACGGTTCTGGTTCAATTATTCAGATGCAGACATTGCCTGCCACGGTGTCGAACTGCCTGCCGCAGGCGTTCTGCGTGTGCCGGTCTGATCACAGGGGCGCGGCCCAAGAGACCGGATACCGCCGCGTCATTGGCGGTATCCGGTGCGTCACTTTACCAAGATGTGATGACGGTCCCGTGGTAGCTTTCATCGATGAAGGCTTTGATTTCGTCCGAGTGATACGCCTCTAGCAGGGTCTTGACCCACGGCGCGTCTTCCTTGCCCTCTTGCACAACGATCACGTTCACATAGGGATTGTCGGCGCTTTCCATCGCGATGGAATCTTCCTTGGGGCTAAGGCCCGAGGCGATGGCGTAGTTGGTGTTGATCAGCGCCGCATCCAGATCGGCCAGCGAACGGGGCAGCTGCGCTGCGTCGAGTTCTTTGAACGACAGGTCTTTGGGGTTCTCGGTGATGTCCAGAACGGTGGGCACCAGACCCGCAGCGGGATCGACCTTGATCATGCCAAGCTGTTGCAGCACCAGCAACGCGCGCCCGCCATTGGTGGGGTCGTTCGGGATGCCAAAGGTCGCGCCTTCTTCAAGCGCGGCGATATCGGTGATCTTGTCCGAATAGATGCCCATCGGCGTGGTGATCGTGTTGCCCACAACCGCCAGCGCAAAGCCGCGGTCTTTCATCT
>OJBD01000028.1_pt1 | contig 43609 bp, 39 predicted proteins | sample 1590481 | NCBI WGS metagenome assembly OJBD01 (sample SAMN05416811, study PRJEB24817) | seawater metagenome | isolation source: Sea water | place: Canada:Atlantic | collected 2013-07 | reverse complement strand
CGAGATCAGCCTCGGTCTCGTGGGCTCGGAGATGTGTATAAGAGACAGGCTTCGGGGAACACCGGATTGATGCTGCCTCTGCCCGTAGGTGATTTCCAGTTCATTGCACTGGATGTCGAAACCGCCTGTGGTGACAGCGCCAGTATTTGCCAGATCGGGATCGCCTGCGTTGGCTTTGATGACAGCATTCTTACATGGTCTACCTATGTCGACCCGCTTATGCCGTTCGCGCCCTTCAATGTTGACCTGCACGGGATTGGGCCGGAGACTGTGCGCGGCGCCGGAAGCTTTGCTCAGATCTGGCCCCAAATCTGGCCGTTGCTGTCACGCCACCCGATGGTGCAGCACAGCAGGTTCGATGAATATGCGATCAACGCCGCGTGCAAAGCGCAGAGCCTTCCGCGACCACGTCTGACATGGCACGACAGCGTGACCATCGCGCGCAGGGCTTGGCCCGAATTGAAGGGCAACGGCGGCCACGGTCTGGCCAACCTGAAACAGGTGCTGAACCTTGACTTTCACCACCATGACGCAGGCGAAGACGCCCGCGCCGCTGCGATGGTGGTTCTGCGGGCGCAGGCCACGACCAAAGACCACCGGCTGTTCAAACCCGTGCAACTGTCACTCCCTTTGTAAGGGCGGCCCACCCGCCGTTTGCCTCAGCCCGAGCCAAAGCTTCCGATCATTTCGGGTCCGCCAAGGCGACGCTCAGCGGAACCGAAGCCATTTGAACTACCATCCAAGGCCAAGCTCATCACGAGTATCCGGGTGTCGGAGAGGAGATCCAGTTTAAGTGGCTACGTGGCAGCTTTGTCCCGCGTTGGGTCAGTTCGGCCCGCATCACGTTTTGCTCTTGCAGCAAAGGTCGGCAATGTCGGCTGCGACCGCAGCATCGAAGGACTGGGACGGATGTGGGCTCTGGGCCGTTCGCTGCGTCCGACACGATGGGTGGCTTATGCACTTTGACGGTAGGTGCGAAGATTCCCTATAAAGGTAGGGAGATCGGCTATTTAGCTTTAGATCGCCGAACGAACGGAGAATTTGCCCCGCAACCCTTCGCTTACGTCATCGCGCGCTGGCGGCGGCGTTGTTGGGTTGACCACAGACGGTACACCTCAAGAACGGCCAGAGGCGCAAAATGCACGAGAGCCGCGCCGACGCCGCCCCAATCGTGCAGGGCAGCCCAGTGGATGAGGGTTAGTATAGCCGCAGCATAGACAAACTGCTGTAGCTTTTTCCACGACCGCCCAAGGCGGCGCACCCATGCGTCTGTCGACGTAACAGCCAATGGCACAAAGATAAGAAAGGCGATCCAGCCGGTCCAGATGTACAGCTTTGATACCTCGTTGCCAGTGAAGGCTATGGCGCCTTCATCAATGAGGTAAAGCACCGTGTGGGCCAGCGCGTAGAAGAACGCGGCCACGCCAAGATAGCGCCGACGCTTCATCAGCCAGCGCGGCCAGCTCGCATCGCGAAAAAGCATCATCAGCGGGGTGATCATCATCGCGATGATCATGAACCGCGCGGCGAACTCACCGGTGGGATGCAAAAGAGTTTTGACCGCGTCCGGCGCGCCGGAGGTCAGGCCAAGGGTCATTGGAATGGCGGGGAGGCTCAAGAGCGCCCAGAAGGTGAGGGGGTGATCCCATGTGGATTTCAGCACGCAAATATCTCCGAAAGGTTGGTCGTTCTACGCGGGTCGCCCCGCGTATCTGTGGCGATCAGCATAACAGCGAGGTGAAATAATCTTCCCAGCTTTGATGCGGGCGTCCGGTCGCGGCTTCATAATCGCCGGAGGCGTCAAAGGCGCCGCGGCGGATACCGTCGTAGATGCCGCCGATAATCGGGCCGATAAAATCGCCAAGCTCGGCGGTGCGGTCAGCGACATAGTCTTCGGCCGACATGCCGCGATAGGTAAGCGCGGTGCCATATGCGGCGTTCATATACTGCGTTAGTTCCGCCTGAGTGATCGGCGTGCCGTTCAAATCAAAGGTTTGACCGTTCAGCTCGTCCCGCGTCAGCAAAGCCGCATAGGCATGGGCCAATTCGGAACGGGTCGTGTAGCCGCATTTGCCGTCCCCCGCGCTGTTGGCGATCTCGCCCTTGGCGCGGTAGCTGTCGATATACTCAACGTCAGGCTCGATGTAGATGCCGTTGCGACCGATGGCCCAGTCCAGACCGCTGGCGCGGATGTCGGCCTCGGTCTGGCGGTTGCTCTGCACGACGGGTGAGAAGGCGGTCCCAACTTCGGGACCTTGAATGCTGGTGTAGACGATCTTGCGAATGCCGGCGGCCTTGGCCGCCTCGATCACGTTACGGTGCTGGCCGATGCGGTCTTCGGGCGGGGCCATGCCTGAGACGAGCACAAGGGCATCAACGCCCGCAAGAGAACTCCGAAGCGCGTCCGGCTGATCATAATCGCCGGGGCGCACCTCGATCCCTAACTCGGTGGCATTGCCCGGCGTCCGAGCAAGGCCGATGACCGAGGCGTGATCTGTTCGTTCTATGAGTTTACGGACGATTTCTTGACCGAGTTGTCCTGAAACGGCGGTGACAGCATAGCGCATCGGGCTCTCCTTTGACTGGGATCTCGCTGGCAGGGCCTGACGGGCCCTGCCATGTTGCGGATATTAGCCGTGGTAGGCTTTGCTGACGGCAAAGCTGTCTTCGAACCAGTGCCACAGCACCACCTGACCATCGCGGACCTTGGCACGCAGGGCAAAGGTGAAGGGGCCAGTCTCTTTGCCGGATTTCGTGGTTATGCCGCTCATCTTTCCAAAGACGGCAACGGTGTCGCCTGCGGCAAAGGCATCTGTGTTGTCCCAAGCGGTTGTCTGAAAATTCTGGCCAAAGACGCCAAGAAAGTCGAAGACTGCCTCCTTGCCGCGTGCCTCACCGATCCACGGCAAGCTTTCGTCGCCCTCGTTGTGCCAGACCATATCGTCGGCCATCAGGGCCCGCATTTTCTCCATATCGCCCGCCCCCATAGCGCCCATGAAGGCCATTACGGTGTCAAAGCTCTCTTGTGTAACTGTGTCCATGTCTTTTGCTCCTGCGTGTTGTCCGAGAATGATGGCCAGAGATGCGCCGAGTGACGTTTTCAGAAGGGTTCTGCGTTTCATGTGTCGCTCCATATCGGGTGCCCCGAAGGAATGGGGCCTTGGTTAAGTTCAAGATTTCGGGTGCCACTCCGCGCGGTACCCGAAAAGTTCGGGCCAGCTCAGCTCTCAGGCGGCGTCGGTCCAAGTGAGCTTGGGGTCTTCGCGGAAGGCAAAACGCTCGAGGTGGCTGGTAATGACCTGCACGACCTTATCGAGCGCGGCCCGGTCATCGGCTGTCGCGCTCAGTGACAACTGGCCCTTTGTTGCGGCCAGTTCACATGCCCCGAAAGGCAGTTCGATATGGCCGTTTTGGTGCGTGTGGGTGACGGGCACCTTGTGGCCGAAATGTTTGCAGAGCGTGCCCAGATAACGTTCTGCGCTTTCGGTGTTGAGATGAGTGGTCGCTTTCATGGCGGTGTTCCTCGTGTTGCAAGGAACATCTATTCCCGGCGGATTGATCGGGGTATTCATGGAATCCAGAAGTGATAGTTCCGGCAGGCCGAACAATGATCGATCATCTAAAGCATATGGCCATCTTCGCCCGGGTGGTGGACGAAGGCTCGTTCCGGGCCGCGGCGAAAGCCCTTGGCGTCGCACCGTCGCGGGTGAGTGAAACCGTCTCCGAACTCGAAGATTTCCTTGGCGTGACACTGCTTTACCGCACAACCCGCAAGATCGCGCTCAGCAACGAAGGGCGGATGTTCTACGCCCGGGTGACCGACATGCTGCGGAGCGCCGAAAGCGGATTGAATGACCTCAACGCCCTGTCGTTGGAGCCTGTGGGCGCGCTTAGGGTGTCGATCCCTGCCTTTATGTCGTCATCGACCCTGTCGACGGCGATCGCTGAATTTTCCCGTCTTCATCCGCAAGTCGCTCTGTCGTTGGCTTGTTCGGATCAGAGGATGGACCTTATCAACGATGGTTTTGATGTGAATATCCGGGCGGGCTGGCTCGACGACAGTGCGATGATGTCGCGCAAGCTGGGTGAAAGCGCGCGCGCCTTGGTGGTTGGCAGCGACTATGCCGCAACGCGCCCGGCCCCCGAACATCCTTGCGATCTGGAAGACTGGGACTGGGTGCGCTACCGACATCGCTCAGACTATACCCGCCTTAGCGGCCCCGGTGGGGAAGAGGCGAAAGTTCTGGGCCAAGCCCGGCTGGAAGTGGACAGCGTGGATGCCCTCTACCATTTCGCCTGCAAGAACCTTGGCGCCACGGTTCTGCCCGAGCATCTCGCCGCCCGGGGGGAGGCGGAGCGCAAGCTGAGCCGCCTGTTCCCCGATTGGCGGCTGAAACCGTTGGGAATTTTTGCCGTCTGGCCAGACACCTCGCGTCGCGAGAACCTCACGCTTCTGTTCGTTCGGTTTTTGGCAAAAGAGCTCCATCAATAGGACGGTGCCTATCGGCCCATTTGGTCCCGCATGAAGGGGGCATCTGCCACGTCGCCATAGATTACCTCATGGTGCGGCCAAATGAGCCTTTCGCTGAACGAAGCACCGGTGCAGGTGGCTGAACGCCAGGCCGAGAGATACGATCTTTGCCCAGTCCTCGCTCCTTCATCGCAACCCTTTCTCAAGGTGGTCAAGCAATAGTCGGACCTTTGGCGAAAGATGCCGGTTCTGCGGATAGATCGCCCAGATGCCATCGTCCGGCGCGCGGTAGCTGTCCAGCACGGGTATCAACCGACCGGCCCGCAGTTCCGCCTCGACATAATAATCCGGCAGTTGGATGATCCCGAGGTTCTTCAGCGCCGCATCGACCAGCGATGCGCCGCTGTTGCAGCGGAGATTGCCTTTCACCCGGATGTGGCGGGTGGTTCCTTTTTCCTGAAACCGCCAATAGCCCAAAGTGCCTTGCAGACAGTTGTAGCCGTCAAGTTCGGACAGGGTGTGCGGGGTTCCGTGAGCGGAAAGGTATTCGGGTGCCGCGCAGGTGTAATGCCTGCGAGAGGCCAGTCGCTTTGCCATCATGGAGCTGTCTTCCAACTCTCCCAGCCGGATTGCCAGATCGTAGCTTTCCGCTACAAGATCGAGCAGCTGATTGGTCAGCCTGAGGTTGACCTCAAGATCAGGATAGCGCCGCACGAAGTCATTCACCAAAGGCGCGATGCGGTTCTCGCCATATGTCACCGGGGCTGTGAGATTGAGCCGTCCCTTGGGGCTTTGATGCAGATCGGTGATCGCGCGCTCGGCTTCGGCCAGCCCATCAAGCACCTGCCGGCAATGGTTGTAATACACCTGACCCGTCTCGGTGATCGTGACCTTGCGCGTGGTGCGGTAGAACAGCTTGGTGTCCAATCGCGCCTCAAGTGCGCCGACTTGGCGGCTGACCTGAGCCGTAGAAATACCCAAGCTGTTGGCAGCAGCTGTAAAGCTTTGGGCTTCAGCGACGGCCACAAATTCTGATACCCCCTCCCAACTCAGCATGATGTTCCTTTCAATCTTAATGGCGGAATAACTATTGCTAATAGGTAATGGTGTTTTACGAATATCTCTGATTATCGCCAGTGGGAAACAGTGTAAATGACTGTCCCTACACCTTCACCCGCCAAAATAGTCCTAACCGCGAAGCGAGACCCATGACCGATATCATCAAATGCAAAGCGGCCGTCGCCTGGGCCGTTAACGAACCTCTCTCGATCGAGGAAATCGACGTAATGCCGCCTAAGGCTGGCGAAGTGCGTATCAAAATTATCGCCTCGGGAGTTTGCCATACCGATGCTTTCACTTTGTCGGGCGAAGACCCCGAAGGCCTGTTCCCGGTCATTCTGGGCCATGAAGGGGGCGGGATTGTCGAATCCATCGGCGAGGGCGTCACCAGCGTGGCGGTGGGTGACCATGTCATCCCGCTCTACACGCCAGAATGTGGCGAGTGCAAATTCTGCAAATCCGGCAAGACCAACCTCTGCCAGAAGATCCGGGAAACCCAGGGGCGCGGTCTGATGCCCGACGGTACCAGCCGGTTCTACAAGGATGGTCAGCCCATTCTGCACTACATGGGCTGCTCGACCTTCTCGGAATACACAGTGCTGCCCGAGATATCGCTTGCCAAGGTCAACCCCGACGCGCCGCTGGAGGAGGTCTGCCTGCTGGGCTGCGGCGTCACTACCGGCATGGGCGCGGTCATGAACACCGCCAAGGTCGAGGAAGGCTCATCGGTTGCGATCTTCGGCATGGGCGGCATTGGCCTGTCCGCCGTGATCGGCGCGACCATGACCAAGGCCAGCCGGATCATCGTGATCGATATCAACGAAAGAAAATTCGATCTTGCCCGCAAGCTGGGCGCCACCGATTTCATCAACCCCAAAGATCACGACAAGCCCATTCAGGACGTGATTGTCGAGATGACCGACGGCGGCGTGGATTATTCGTTCGAGTGTATCGGCAACGTCAATGTTATGCGCTCGGCGTTGGAATGCTGCCACAAGGGCTGGGGCGAATCCGTAGTCATCGGGGTTGCCGGGGCGGGGCAGGAAATCTCTACCCGGCCGTTCCAGTTGGTCACGGGCCGCGTCTGGCGGGGGTCGGCCTTTGGCGGGGTCAAGGGACGCTCCGAGCTACCTGACTATGTCGAACGCTATATGAACGGCGAGTTCAAGCTGAATGATTTCATCACTCACACCATGGGGCTGGAAGAGATCAACGAGGCCTTCAAGCTCATGCATGAAGGAAAAAGCATCCGCTCGGTCATCCACTTCGGCGAATGATCGTCTCCCGGTCGCGCCGTCTGTAGGCGCGGCCGGGGTGATCTGGAAGCGTTGCCGGAAAGCCTAAAGTCAGACCCTTTCGCGCCGCTGTGCATCCCTGACCAGCGCTGCCATTCGGTAGAACCCATGCGCCATCTTGGTGAAAGGCGTGAGCAGGAAAAACGCCAGCACCGCGCCGAGATGTATGACCAAAAGACCCGGCATCCAGCCGGTGCCGCCTGCCGCATAGAGCAGCAGACCAGACAGGCCGACAAACCCCAGCAACCCTGTAAAGGCTATTTCGCCGCCAAAGGCATTAGTCGCGCCGAGTGATTTGTCAGACCGCAGCTTGAGCCAGACCATCTTGCCACAGCCCAACAGCAGCAGAACACCGCCGGAAAGGCCGAGGATCTTCGGGGCGGAAAACAGCCCGTAGGGGGCGGGCATATCGAGCAGGTAATGGATCAGCGTCGCCACGCTGGTCGAGGCAAAGCACAGAAGAAAGCCATACATGATTGCCTGATGCGCATAGCGGCGGGCATGGGTGAAGCGGTCTTCGTCTTCAAAGTTGCAGCCGTCGCCGTGGCCGCCCTTGAGGTTGCGCATGTTCGCGACAGAGGCGATGGCCCCGCGCAGATGCGACAGGCGCACCGGGGTGCCACCCACGGTTTGCCAGTAGCGGCGCAGCCCGATGGCGATACTGAACAGCGGGAATAGAAAAGCGGGCAGGAAGATCGCCACCATCGCATTGTGAGACAGCACCGCATAGAAACCTTCGCCTCCTGCGGAGGCCAGCGCACGGGCAGCCCAAAACAGCAGTGCAAAGCCCAAGACTGTGGCGAGCACGATGGCGAGGCCGTTTTTCTGGAAGGCTTTCCCGGCGGCACGTGGAAAGGCAAACTCTTCCCAACTGTCTTGGCGCACATCGGCCAAGGCTTGCGGCAGGTTCAGTTCAAACTCATGCGGGGCGGTGTATTGGCAGGCATAGTAGCAGCCCCGGCAATTGTGACAGAGGTTCGCCAGTTGCGTTAGATCCCCGTCCGAAAAAGCGCGTTCGGCCTGAAGGGCAGGGAAGACCGAGCAGTACCCCTCGCAATAGCGGCAAGCGTTGCAGATTTCGGCCTGACGGCGTGCCTCTTGGAGTAGATCAATTTGCATGGGCTGCGGCCTCCTTGCCTGCGATACGTCCGAAAACGGTGCCGATGGTCATGCCGAAACCGGCGAGATACCCTTGGCCCAGGATCGACCCGGCCATGGTTTCGCCCGCTGCCCAAAGGTTGCTGACCGGGCGGTCGTTGATGGAGCATTGCGCGTTTTCGTCCACTTTCAGGCCGAGGTAAGTGAAGGTGACGCCGGTCCTGAGGGAATAGCCGTAGAACGGCGGCTCGGTGATCGGCCGCGCCCAGTTTGTCTTGGGAGGGGTGAGGCCGGATGTCGCCACGCCATCAAGCTCGGTGGGGTGAAAGCTGCTTTGATCGCCGCAGGCTTCGTTGAAGTTGGCCACCGTCTGCTCTAGCGCCTCACCGGGCAGGCCCAACTTGTCGGCCAGTTCCGCCAGCGTGTCTGCCTTGATCGGCGGGAACACCGAGGGCATAAACAGGTTCAGCGATTTCGCGTCAATGATGACATAACCGACCTGATCGGGCTGGGCGGCCACCAGTCGGCCCCAAATGGCGTAGCGTTTCGGCCAAACATCCTCGCCCTCATCATAGAACCGCTGAGCGTCTTTGTTCACGACGATGGAGAAGGGCACGCAATCCAGCCGCGTCACGATCCCGCCGTCGAACTTTGGCGCGCGCCCGTCGATGGCGACGGCGTGGCACTGCGTCGGGTCGCCCACCTGTGCGATGCCTTGGTCCAGCAGGTCCGCCAATACCACGCCGCGGTTATAGGGCGTGCCGCGGATCAGGAAATTCTTCGCCGCTGGCCCCCATGCGCGTGCCAACCAGTCGGTGTCGGCCTGAAATCCGCCGGAGGCAACGACGACGGATTTGGGCGAGAGGCTCTTGGCCGCCCCCTCATGGGTATAATCCACCCGCGTCACCCGGTCGCCTTCCAGCTCCAGATGGGTGACGGCCGCTTCATAAAGCACATCTACGCCCAAACCCTCGGCGGTGCGGTAATAGGCGTTCACAAGGCTTTTGCCGCCGCCACGGAAAAACGCATTGGTGCGGGCCAGTGACAGGGTGCCCGACAGCGATGGCTGAAACCGCACACCATGTTCTTCCATCCACGGCAGGCATTCCTCCGAGGTGCGGATGGCAAGGCGTGCGAGACGTTCATCGGTCTTGCCACCCGTCACCTTCATCAGATCGGCGAGGTATTCGTCCTCGGTGTAGCTCTCGACCAATGGCCCCAGTGGCCCGTGGTGCATGCAGCGGAAGTTGCGGGTATGGCGCGAATTGCCTCCGCGGTAGGGTTTCGGCGCGGTCTCTAAGATCAAGACGCGGGCACTAGCCTCGGCTGCGGTGATCGCTGCGCAAAGGGCGGCATTGCCGCCGCCGATCACGACGATATCGTAAGCCTCGGTCACAGCAGGTCTCCGTCATAGGTCTCATCACGGGACGGCTGCGCGCGCAGGGCGCGAACGCGAACCCGTTGGGCCGCTTCGATATGCGCGCGCATCGCCGCTTCGGCGAGGGCAGCATCGCGGGCCTTTATCGCGTCGAGTATGCCAAAGTGCTCTTCCACCGCTTTTTCGGCGCGATCCGGATCGGTCAGCGTCGTTGGGCCGAGGATCATCAGCGTCTTTTGCAGCGTGTGGATCGAGCGGGTCAGAAAACGGTTCTTTGCGGCGTCCAGAAGGGCGGCGTGAAACTGGCGGTTGAGGGTAAAGGCTTCGGGCACATTGCCCAGGGTGGCAAGCTGCTGGTTCATGTCTTGCAACTCTTCAATCTCGATGTCCGAGGCAGCGCGGGCGGCGAGCCGTGCGGCGGTGCCCTCCAGCACGGCGCGCATCTCGTAGAGTTCCATCACCTCGGCGTAGTCCAGCGTGCGGATGCTCGCCCCTTGGCGCGGAATGTGTGCCACGACGCCGTCCGCCTCTAACTGTCGGATCGCCTCGCGCACGGGGGTGCGGGAAACGCCCAAGCGTTCGGCTAGTTCAGTTTCTCGCAGCCTGTCCCCGGGGTTCAGCCGTCCGGCGCGTAGCTCGTCCATCAGTTGAGCATAGGCAGAGTTGCCCTGCGGTGTGCGGTCTTCTTCGCTCATAAAGCGCCCCTACGATCACTATTGCATACAGTTGGATACAATCGTATGCAATATAGGTCAAGGCCGATAAAATACAGGAGTGGACCCCATGCGCATCGCCCAGCCAACCCAAAGCCGAGCGCTTACCCTGATCCTCGCCGGGGGTGGAACTTTGCTCTTCTGGTGGCTTGATCTGCCGCTGCCGTTTCTTTTCGGCCCTATGGCGGCTTGTCTCATCGCGGCATTGTCGAACGTACCGATCAAGGGTTTCGGACAGGTCTCGGTCGCGGCGCGCACGATCCTTGGGGTGGCGGTTGGGGCTTCGATCACGCCTGACCTTTTCCACCAACTCCCGCAAATGGCGATGTCGGTGGGGCTGGTCCCGGTCTTTATCGCGCTGATCGGGATTATCGGCGTCCCGTTCTTCCGCCATGTCTGGGGGTTCGACGGGCCGACAGCCTATTACGCTGCCATGCCGGGTGGCCTGCAAGACATGGTGATTTTTGGCACCGAAGCGGGGGGCGATCCGCGGGCGCTGTCGTTGATCCATGCCACGCGGGTGCTGATTATCGTCACCCTCGCGCCTGCCTTCTTGACGCTGGTTTACGGAGCAAGGCTGACCAATCCCATCGGCGCGCCGGTGACGGAACTGCCGGTGCGCGAGATGGCCCTGATGGCCGCCGCAGCCCTGATTGGCTGGAAAGGAGGAGAGAGGATCGGCCTTTTTGGCGCGTCCATCCTTGGCCCCATGATTGTGACCGCCGTTCTGTCACTGGCCGGCCTGATCCACAGCCGCCCGCCCGCCGAAGCCATCCTTGCCGCGCAGTTCTTTATCGGCTGCGGGATCGGCGTGCATTTTCTGGGCGTGACATGGGGCGAGCTGACGCGGGTGGTTCTGGCGGGCATCGCCTATGTACTGGTGCTCGCCGTCTTGGCCGCTGGGTTTACAGGTCTCGTTACCTGGGCTGGCTTGGGCAATCCGGTTGAGGCGTTCCTCGCCTTCGCGCCGGGCGGGCAGGCCGAGATGACGGTGCTGGCCATCGTGACCGGTGCAGACTTGGGTTTCGTCATCACGCACCACCTGACCCGCATCGTGCTGGTGATCGTGGGCGCGCCGCTGGTCGCGGGGCTTATGGCGCGTAGACGGAAGGGTTGATCATATGGTTCGGATCGCCCGCCGCATAGGCGTTCACCTGCTCAAAGATATCCGCGAATTGCTTGTCGAATTCGTCTTCGGTGACAAAGCCGATATGCGGGGTGGCGATCAGCTTGGGGTGCGAGAGCAGCGGGTCGTTGGGATCGGTCAGCGGCTCGGTATCAAAGACATCCACCGCCGCCGCGCCCAGATCCCCGGCGTCGAGCGCGTGCAGCAGCGCGCCTTCGGCAATCAGCCCGGCGCGAGAGGTGTTCACTAATACCGAACGCGGCGGCATCGCACCGAGGTCGTCGGCGGTGACACTGCCGCGCGTCTCAGATGTAAGCCGCAGATGCAGCGAAACCACGTCGCAGGACCCGAAGAACGCCGCGCGGCTTTCGGCGACGGTTTCGCCATCAGCTTCCGCCCGCGCGCGCCCGGCTTCGGAACTCCACCAGACAACCTCCATCCCGAAGGCGCGGGCATAGTCCGCCACCACACGTCCGATGCGCCCATAGCCATAAAGCCCCAGCCGCCGCCCGCGCAGGCTGCGTCCGACGCCCATCTGCCAGTTGCCTGCCTTCACGCTCGCCATCTGCTGCGGCAACTGCCGCATGGCTGCAAGGATCAGCGCAAAGGTCAGTTCCGCCGCCGCATGGTTGGCCCCATCCGCGCCTTTGTTGGAACACAGCAGCACGCCCTGATCGGTGCAGGCCGCGACGTCGACATGCGGATAGGCGCCGCGTTGCGAGATCAGGCGCAGGTTCGGCAGGCGCTCAAGCAGCCCGCGCGTCACCTTGGTCCGCTCGCGAAAGAGCACCACGCAGTCGGCATCCTGCAAACGGTCGGCCAAGATCGCCTCGTCAGGCTGATGATCCGTCCAGACGGTGACATCATGCCCCGCCAGCAGGTCAAAGCAAGGCAACCCGCGGAGGGTGTTGAACCAGTCGTCGAGGATATGAACCTTCATCCCTGCACCTATGCGGAAAGCGCGTTGATCGCTTTGCTGACCCGTTCGTGCAGGATCAGCAGATCGGGGTCGCGGTCTTTTTGCGTGTTGAGGCTGGCGATCAGCTCGGCACGCAGTTTTTCCAGATCACGGCGGGCGGTTTTGATTTTCTCGTAATTGGTCATCATTCGCTTCTCAATGGGACAACAAAACGGGGATTTTGATCTTTTCCAGCACCTCGGCGGTCACGCCACCAAGGAAATCTTCGCGAAACTTGGAGTGCTCATAGGCACCCAGCACCAGCAGCGAGGGATCGTGCCGCTCGCAATAGGACAGCAGAGTCTGTGACACCGGATGGGTTGTCGGAAAGTCCTCGTGCACCGCTTCGACACCGTGGCGATCGAGATGGGTCATCAAATCGGTGATCGGCCAGGATGTGCGTTTACCGACCGTCAGCACGCTGACCCGGCCATCGGCCTCAAGCAGGCGCAAGCTGTCCGACAGCGCCCGCGCGGCGGCGCGACCACCGTCCCATGCCAGCGCCGCGTGGCTGTGCTGCGCGCCTGCGTCATAGCCCGCGGGCACCACGATCACCGGACGCCCGGACTGCAAGGCGATGCGATCGGGGTGGTGTGTCACATGGGCGTCGTCACTCTCGGTCCGGGCACCGACGATCAGCATGTCATAGTACCGCGCGCCTTCGGAAAGCAGCATATCGACGCGGCCGGTCTCCTCGCGGAAATCCAGCGCGTCGCCCAGACCGAGGGCGGGGCGGAGTTCTTCGAACCGGCGGGTGACCTCGGCCAAGATTTCGCTGTTGGCAGCCTCCAACAGGGCGCGGGCCTCTTCGGGGATCCAGCGCGAGCGGCGGTCGATCACCTCATGCGCGGTATGCGCAAGGATCGCCGTGACATGCGCGCCCCGCCGTTTGGCGAGAGAAGCGGCATAGCGCAATGCGGCGACCGAGGCGTCGGAGCCGTTGAAGGCGACAAGCAGGTTCATTACGGGCATGTTAGCGACCCTCCCAAATGCGCGAGGGGACAAACACGTTGCCATCCGCCAGTTTACGCGCCGTCCGCAGCAGCCCTGCGGAGTTCAGCGCGAAGCCGTCCGACGTGTCATAATCCACCAGCACGGCAATCGTGCCCGACGCGTGTTCAAGTACCACGTCGGCGGGGCTTTGGGTGGGGCGGTCAAGCAGGCCATCTGCCACACTGCCGGGGGTGAGCGCACAGGAGGCAAGGCATTGCGCCCCTGTCACCGCCATGGATGGGTGCGTGTTCCACGGCATGAAATAGCGCGTCGCGATGGTGCCCCCGTCTCGGGCAGGGGCCAGCAAGCCGAACTTGGGCGTGACGGATTTTGTCACGTCTCCCATGCCCATGGCGGCCCCGGCCTGAAGGCGAATTGCCTCCATCCGCGCAAAGAAATCCTTGTTCGCGTCAAGCTCGGCCACGCTCTCGTACCCCGTCAGGCCAAAGTCCGCCGCGCGGGCGATGACCATCGGCATGGCAACATCCATGCAGGTGACTTCGATCCCGTCAAAGGTATCGCGGATCTTGCCCGTGGGCAAAAACGCCCCGGTCGAAGAGCCGACAACCCCCATGAAGTTCAGCGCCACGGCGGCACCGGCACCGGGCACGCCCGCGATCTCGGTGTCGCCGTCATAGGTGAGCACGCCGCCGGGGGTCAGCACTTTGGACAGCACCTTGGCCCCAGTGTTGACGGCGTGGATTTTGACATCCGTCACATCGCCACTGGGTTTAACAAGGCCCATTTCCACGGCCGCAGGACCAACACCCGACAGGATGTTTCCGCAGGTCGGTTTGAAATCGACCAACCGATCCTCGACCGAGACTTGGGCGAAGAAATAGTCCACATCGGCCCAACTGTCGTCTGAAGGCGATAGCATCGCGACCTTGGTGGTGACCGCCGCGCCGCCACCGATGCCGTCGATGTTGAGCGGATGGCCGGAGCCCACCACAGCGAGCAGCACTTCGGCGAGGGTTTCGCGGTCTTGGGGCAGATCCGCGCGGTTGAAGTATGGCCCCCGCGAGGTGCCGCCGCGCATGAAGAGATAGGGGATAGCAGTCTGTGTCATCTCAAAGCTCCTCAGTTCAGCGGCCAGGGCAGATCGACTGCGCCTTGCAGCAGACCCGGCGGGAAATCACGGTTGAGTGCCCCGGCCATGACGCACATCAGCGCGATGCCGCAGGCCGTCAGGATCAGGGTTTTCGGCCAATGCGCCTGTGCGCGGACCCGCAGGAAGCTGATCAAAAAGCCCAAGAGCGCGAGGATGAAGCCGACGAAATATGTGGCGACGATCAACCCCACGAACCACGCCAGCGTGCTCCAGAGGCCATAGGGCGCATCAGCGTCCTCGCCCGAGACTTCCTTGTCGGCGAAGATGGCATCGCTTTCGGGGCGCAGGATCATCTGCACCAGCAAGATCAACAGTGCAGCCAAGGCGATGCCCCCCACGACCAGCGGCACGATCTTGTCGGTCATGTTGTAATCAGGGATCAGCGAGGCATTGATCAGCGCGGCCACGACGTATCCCATGATGATCAGCAAAAAGACCAGCGGCGCGCGTTTGGAGCCGGACTGAACATCGCCTTCAGCCATGATCGACTTGGCCTGACGCAGACCCAGCACGACAGAGACCACGGTGACGATCAACAGCACGATCACAATGGGCGAGAAGACATAGTCCATCCCATCCTCAAAGGATTTGCGGAACCGGAACGACGCGATCTGAAACGCTTGGTTCGAGAATTTCTCGACCGGGTTCGACAGCACGAAGCCGATCAGGAAGGCCGGGCGCGACCAGTCGAAGCGGCGCAGGAAGATACCGATCAGGCCGATCACGAAAAGCGCGAGAATGTCTTCGAAGTTCTGCCCCGACTGGAACGCCGCGAAGGAGATCAGCATGAAAAGGAAAGGCGCAAGGTAGGTGAAGCGGATCGTGGTCAGCTTCGCGATGCCGCCCGAAGCCGCGATGCACAGTAGCGTGCCGACGACGTTGGCCAGTGCCAGCAGCCAGACAATCGAATAGGTGATGTCGAGGTTGTCGCGCAGCATCGAGGGGCCGACTTCGATCTCGCCAGACCCCAAGAGCGCGATGGCACCGATGAAGATCGCCATGGAGCCAGAACCGGGAATTCCGAATAGCAGGGTAGGGACCAAACCGCCGCCCTCTTTCGCGTTGTTCGAGCTTTCCGGCCCGATCACGCCGCGCACTTCGCCTTTGCCGAAGTTCGATTTGTCTTTCGTCGTTTGAACCGCGTGACCATAGGCGATCCAGTCAACGACTGACCCACCAAGGCCGGGAATGACGCCGACCACCACGCCGATCAGTGAGCAGCGGACCGACAGCCATTTGTTGGCCACCCAGTCACGCACGCCGTCGCCCCAGCCCGCGCCAAGCTTGGCTTCTTTGGAAATCGCCCGGTCTTGGCGCAGAAGCGATACGATCTCTGGCACGGCAAAGATGCCCAAGCCGACGATCACCAGTTTCAACCCGTCTGTTAGATAGGGGATGTCATAGGTCGCCATGCGCAGTGAGCCGCCCGCATCAGCCTCGCCGATGGTGCCGATAAGCAGACCGAGGCCCGCGGCCGCCAGACCTTTAAGCGCTACGCGACCCGCCAACACCGCCACCATCGACAGACCGAGGATCGAGATCATCAGCATCTCGGGCAGGCCGAAGGACAACACGATGGGACGCGCAACAACGATGAACAACGTCAGGAAAGCCGCGCCGACCAGCCCGCCGAAGAGCGATGAGGTGAAGGCCGCAGATAGCGCCCGCGCGGCTTGTCCTTTTTTGGCCATAGGAAACCCGTCAAGCACTGTGGCTTGGCTGGCCGAAGACCCGGGGATGCCCATTAGAACCGAAGCGAAAGTGTCAGAGGTTGGCACCACCGCGACCATGCCGATCATCAGCGCCAGACCCAGCACAGGGTCCATGCCGAACATGAAGGGCAAAAGCAGCGACAGCCCCGCGATCCCGCCGAGGCCGGGAAAGACCCCGACAGCGAGGCCCATGACCACGCCCAGCACCAGATATCCCAGAACCATAGGTTGCAGAATGAGAGCCCATGCCTGGCCAAGCGCAGGCAGAGCGGTTGCGAACAGATCCATCGCACCGACCTCGAAATGTTAGATTAAAGGGAGGGGGTGGCCCCGGGGCGCGCCCGGGGCCAAGAGGGTTTCGCTTACTTCAGCGAAACGCCATAGGCTTCTTGCAGCCAGTTGGTGACGAAGGCTTTCGCCTCCGCAGAGACGGTCGTGCCGCGCTCAGTCGCCTTTGCCGCGCCTTCGCCTACGAAGACGGGGTACTTACCGACACGTTTCTCGGCAATCTGGGCAAAGTCGTCGCGGTTGCGCACCGCGTCAAAGGCCGCCGTGTAGGTCTCGATCACGTCATCGGGCGTCCCTGCGGGCAGGAAGGCGATCTTTTGCACAGGGAAGCCTGCGATAAAGAAGGCTTTCCATGCGTCCCATGCTTCACCTTCGGTGGCGCAGCCTTCGGTGGCTTCGCAGACTTCCTTAAAGGTCAGGATGTCGGGGAAAGTGGGATCGCGGACGATGTTGCCATCGTCGTCAAGTGCGCCCCATGTCATCATCGGCACGGCTTGACCCTTTTCCACCAGATCAGCAGAGGCACCGAGGTAGCTTGACGAGGTTTGGTAGTCGATCGTGGCCTCGCCGCGCTCAAACATCAGACGGCCATCGCCACGGCCCTTGATGCCAAAGACCGGCTCAACATTCATGCCCAGCATCTCCCATGCCAGCAACGGCACGAGATCAAGGCGCGTGGCACCCTGCGAACCGTAGATGAAGTTGATGTCTTTAAGGTTATTGGCGGTGCCATCGAATTTCTCACCGTCCGCGGGGTTCAGATAGGCGACCCCGCCGGTGCCCGACGCCATGACAGGCTTCCAGTCGCTGTACTCATAGCGCACACGGGGATCGCCCAGCAGGTAGGGGAACTGGGTCGAGCCGGAGGTGCCGAAAAGAACCGTGCCCTCGTCATGCTCTTGCTCTTGGAACCAGTTGGCGCCTTTGGTTGAACCCGCGCCCGGCATGAATTTGACCACGACGGTGGGGTTGCCCGGAAGTTCTTCGGACAAGAGCGGCGCAAAGAAGTTGGCCCATTTGGCCGAGCCGCCGGTTTCCGAAAAGGGGATGACCCACTCGATGGTTTTCCCTGCAAAATCGACCTCGGCCAGCGCCGGGGCGGCAAGGCAAGCAGCAGATACAGCGGTTGCGGCGAAATACTTGATAGTCATTGGTGTCCTCCCGTAGACATTCTGTATCGGTCAGACTTTCACGCCTGCCGTAATTCGTATTTGTTTCAGGGAACGAATCCCTCCTCCAACATGGGCACACTGCCTTTCCAACCTTGCGCGAAACTTGCGCATCAGGATTAAGTTTTAATCATGCGCATTGCAGTCATCGAAGACAATGAGGCTCTGGCACAGGGAATTGCCCATCGCTTGCGCGATCGGGGCCATGCGGTGGACCTGCTGCATGACGGGGAAGATGCTGACATTTTCTTGCGACATGAGGGGGCTGACCTGATCGTGCTGGACTGTAACTTGCCCGGTTGTGACGGGCTGGAAGTTCTGAGCCGTCTGCGCCGCCGTGGCGATGGCACGCCAGTGATCCTGCTGACCGCGCGGGCCGAGACTTCAGAGCGAGTAGCAGGGCTGGATGCCGGAGCCGATGATTACCTGACCAAGCCCTTCGAGATGGACGAGCTCGAGGCGCGGCTTCGGGCCATGGCGCGGCGCAAGAACCTTGAGTTCGCCGCCCGCGACACGCTTGGCCCTTTGGTTTTCGACCGTACGAACCGTCAATTGTTGAAAGATGAAGCGCCACTGGCCTTCCCGCGCAAAGAACTGGCGACGCTGGAATGTCTACTGGAACGGCGCGGACGCATCGTGTCGAAATCCCAGTTGATCACGCATGTCTATGGCACCGGTGCCGCGCAGGAAGACAGCGCCATCGAGCCGCATGTGTCGCGTCTTCGCAAACGGTTGGAGCCTTTCGGCATCCGCATCAAAGCCGCCCGTGGGCTGGGCTATATGCTTGAAGTCGACAGCGCATGACCTCGATGTCGCTGCGCTCTCGGCTCTTCATGCTGATCCTGCCGCCGCTGCTGCTGCTTTCGATCGTTCTGGGGTTTTGGCGCTTTGAAGTGGCGCAGCGCACTTCTGAAACCCTGTTCGACCGCAGCCTGCTGGCCGCGGCCTTGGCAATCTCTCGCGATGTGGCAATCTCAGGCGGCGATGCGCTTTCTCCCAGCACGCGGGATTTCGTCTCGGACGCGGGGGGCGGTGAGCTTTTTTACCATGTTACCGGTCCTGGTGGCATCTACATTACCGGCTATGCCTATCCGCCCGTTTCCGGCGGCCGAACGGGCGAGGATCGGCTGGACTACACGATGGCGGAATATCGGGGCGAGCCTGTGCGGGTTTTGCGGATGCGAGAGAGCACGACCATCGGCAACCTCACGGGCGATACGATCGTCACCGTCTGGCAAAGGGACAGTGACCGAAATGCCTTTGCCGCCGCTCTGGCGCGCCGCGCGGCGGCGTTGATCGCCAGCCTGATGGCAGCACTTGCTTTGGTGGTCTGGTTCGGGGTGAAGATCGGCCTGCGCCCCTTGAACGATTTGCAAGATGCGATCCAACACCGATCCCCCGATGACCTGCGCGATATCCGCCGCCCGGTCCCGGCAGAAGTCTTTGGTATTGTCGCCACATTGAACCGGCTTTTCGGGCAGGTGCGCCAGAGCATTGAGGACCATCAGGTCTTTATCTCCAACGCCGCGCATCAGCTGCGCAACCCCGCCTCCGCACTGTTGTCATTGGCCGAGGTTTTGCCGGATGTCAGCGACCCGCAAGAGCGTCGCCTGCGCGAACGCGAGTTGATTGCCGCCGCACGTAAATCGGCGCGGCTCGCCAATCAGTTGTTGTCTCTCGAACGGTTGCGCTACGACGAGACGTCAACATTCGACGCGCTAGAACTCAACGCTGTCGCTGCCGAAGTCTGCAGTGACTTTGCCCCGACGGTCCTGTCGCGGGATATAGGCTTTGGCTTCGAGCCATATCCTGCCCCTTTGCCCGTGAATGGCGACAGCGTGCTGCTGGGTGAGGCGATCACAAATCTACTCGAAAACGCGCTGTCCCATGGGGGCCCAGGCCTCTCAGCGATCCGCGTGAGCACCGTGGCCGAGGCGGGGTATGCGGTGCTGACCGTACAAGATGACGGCATCGGCATCCCCAAAGACAGCACGCAGGCCGCGTTTCAACGGTTCGGTCAATTGAGCGAAGGGGAGGGCAGCGGGCTTGGGCTTGCCATTGTTCAGGATGTCCTGCGCCGACACGGTGGTGACGTCGAGCTGTTGCCGCAGGAGCGGGGGGTGGTCGTGAGATTGAAAGTTCCGTTGGTGTCGCCGGTCGCAAAGCCCTGACACAAACCGCGCGCTGCTTACTACTCTAATTGGTGTACCCAGTTACATAGGTAAATGCATCGATCCTGTCGACCGCGTCGTGGTTTGGTGCAGACTTTCCGTTCTAAATCAAATTCGCTTGCTTGCAGGTATTTAGCTTTATGCAATTCGGTTTGTGGTCTGCAAGCGGCGCATAGGGAGCGGCAAGGCGACAGAGTTCCGATGGTGCGACAAAGCACGAATGGCCGTTTTGGGCATATTGCGGACCTTCGCTGCAGGTGCGAAGCATGGGGAAGACAATGGTGAAAGCGGACGTATCACGAGCGGCTAAGACTTCATTGTCTTTCTAAAAAGCTGACCTGCCGAAAGTCGACAGTTCCACGTGCCGGTTTGTTCGATTTCAGAAAAGCAGGCGGATGCGCGATACAGGAGCTTGCTATTTTCTTTGCCAGTGGACCGCGATCGCTTGAACGTGGGACTAGAGCCATCTTTCAAACGACCGCGGCACTGCGATTACTTCCCGGTGAAAGTATATTTGCCTTCTGCCCGCACATACAGCATGCAATCATCTTCGATCTGGCAAGACAGATCATATGATCCGCCTGTTTCAGAGCCGAAATAGCTGCCGGGAACCAGATCGCTTTCTGTGGAGCCTTCCGGGACGGTTAGGTCCGTTTTGCCGGAGATTGTGACAGCGCGGAGCAATCCAGCATTGCTTTCGAGCGTGCCGGAAGTTCCTGCCGGAATTTTCAGGAATGTTGCATTGGTTGCGCTGGTCTCTCCCCAAAGGTAGGCGAGCTGCGGGGCGGCGGTGTTGTCCTTGGCGGCAGGCTGATCGATCCCTGTCACATCATCCGTGCTTAGCAAGACAACGTTGCTTGAATCCAAATTCACTGGAAGTTCGTGGTTATCAAAAGCCTCTTCGGTCGGCCGGACCAGATATGGCCCTTCGAGGATCTCCAAAAAGATCGTTGCGCCGCCCTCTGCCGCCGCAGATGTGATGTGAGGCTCACCCGCCGGCTGTGACCAAAAAGAGCCCGGCCCCATCCACATGTTTGCAGCATCGGGATCATCATTGTGGACTGCACCTTCGATAACGATGCCCCGATAGGTAATGTTGTGAATATGGGGCGGCGAAGAAAAGTTCTCTCCGAATTTGATAATGGCACCGGTGGGCACGTCTTTGGCGATATCCCCCCAAATTCTTCCGTTGGTACGGACCACCTGTCCTTGGCCGAGATTCGCGGCGTCGGGGTGCTGCCATGCGGAATTTGTCCGTGTTGACCATACAGCCACAGAACAAAGTTATAGCGTTCGCCTTCAGTGATCGGCTCGGACGCGTGGGGGACGCTGCCGTGGTGGATCAGGGCAGTGCCAGGTTCAAAGGTCAGTTTTTCAACGCGGCGTGAAACCGGATCGATGAAGCTGACGGCCGAACCGGAGTACCCTTCGCCGGGCAGGTTCAGGTTGATGTTCAGTGTCACCGCAGAGGCATCAGAATGGGGGCGCAAGGATGTGTCTTTGCTGGCCTGCCACCGGATAGAGAACCCGAATGTTTGTGTGTCGTAACCCACGACGTCAGGGAACAGCAGACGAGACACGGGCCGCATGTAGGCGTCCATCATCTCGCGGTAGAAGCCCTGAAACCCGGGCGCGGCCAGATACCCTTCGGAGCGCGGGTCAAGCATGGCACCACCGCGGTTCAACACGATCCCGTAAGGGGGGCGCAATGGGATGTCCGCATCTGCAACACCGTCAAGGTATTCACGCAGGGCCGCAAGGCGTTCGACATCAAAGAATTGCGCGCGATAGACGCCGGGGAAGACTTCTTCCCACAAGTCCTTAACCGCATCTTCGGTTGTCGGGTCTGCCCAAGCCTGTTCCACAGCCGCGCGCAGTTTTGGATCGAAAATAGAGCTGTCGAGCTGAGGCAGCTTAGCCTCGCTCTCCGTCTGCCATTCTGACCAAGCGCGTTCAAACAGATCGCGGTTCTGGTTCCAGAATTGTTGGACAGAGAACTCGCGGTTGAGCATTTGTTCCCGGCTTGGGCGCGCAATGGCACGGGCTTGTTGAAGAGATGAAAGGGTCATTTAGAAGCATCCTTCTTATGTTGGAGCAGGTTTGACATGCAACACTTATTGATCTCTCTCAGCTTGATAAACGGGCGTATTTTGTAATCAAAATTCGGTTAATGGATATAATCGTCAGTTCGGGTTGGGGCGCAGTTTTTCTTCAAAATCCTATTTCGGAAAAACGAATGGCGCGGCGAGCCGAAGCCCGCCGCGCCATGCCGAACGCGCCTTGTGGTGCGTTATACGTCTACGACCACCTTGCCGATAGCCTTGCCGCTGGCGAGGCGGTCATAGGCTGCACCGACCTCTTCAAGGGTAAACTGGGGCTCATCCACGACCGGTTTCAATGCGCCGCTATCAACCAGATTTGCCAGTTCGGCCAGGATTGCACCGTGGTCTGCGCGGTCTTTGTCATGCAACATCGGGATCAGCATGAATACGACATGCAGTGAGGCACCCTTGAGGTGGGCGGGGGACAGGTCAAGCTCTGCCAACGCGAGCGTCGTGGCGACATGGCCGTTCAGGGCGACCGCGTTGAATGAGTTCGTCAGGTTGCCAGCGCCGACTGTATCCAGCACCGCGTCAAAACCTGTGCCGCCTGTGTGTTTGGCGACGTAGTCCTCGACGGTTTCCGCCTTGAAATCGATCGCTTCGGCACCAAGAGCGCGCACAACAGATAGGCGTTCGTCGCCGCTGTCGGTGGCATAGACATCTGCGCCGAACTCACGCGCCAATTGCACGCCGATGTGCCCGACACCGCCAGAACCGCCATGCACGAGTACCTTCTGACCCTCGCTTACGCCGGCCCGCTTGAGCCCCTCATAAGCGGTGATCCCGACCAGCGGGATCGCGGCTGCTTCGCGCATGGATAGGGATTTCGGCTTTTTCGCGATCAGCCGTGCATCAGCCGGCATGTATTCCGCCAGAGCGCCCTGAAGGTTGGCCAGACCACCGGCGCAGCCATATACTTCGTCGCCCACGGCGAAACCGGTCACACCCTCGCCGACTTCTTCAATCGTGCCAGCAAAATCCATGCCCAAAACAGCAGGTGTAGCGGGGGCAAAACCAAGATCCGTGCCCATATTGCGGATCATCATGTCGATTGTGTTGATACTAGTTGCTTGAACGCGAACAACCACATGACCGGTGTCTGCGGTTGGTTTGGGCAGCTCGGTCAATGCAAAGGGGGAGTTGGGTCCGTATTCGGAGAGGGCCATGGTTTTCATCGGGTTTTCCTTTCGATGTGTTTGTTGACACAGAACTAACACGTCTGAATATTTGGGTAATCGGTGCAATTCGGAGTTCAGTTTTCGGATTCTGAAGGTAATGCTGTCATCTGTGCGTGAACGGCGACAAAACAGAAAGAACCGCACCGTGAATACCGGCGCGGTTCTTGAGTAGTGCCCTTAAAAAGGGGGGTTTAGTTGATGTCTTGAACCTTCATGACCAGATCGCCCCAATTGCGCTGGTTCTCGATGTCGTGCTCAAGCCCTTGTTCGTCAGCCACTGTGAAACGCTTGATGGCCGGGGTTTTGCTGGTCGCTTGATAAAGCCAATAGGCCTCTGCCTTCAGGGCTTCTTCAATTGGTTTGTCGATAGATTCGTAAACCATCTGCTTACAGGCGTTAATCGAAGCCGCGGGAAATTTGGAAATGCGCTGCGCAAGCGCGTCAACGTAGGGGCCGATCTCATCGGGCTCGAGCGCCTTGTTGATTGTGCCGAACCGTTCCGCATCATCTGCGTCGTAATCATTTGCGCTAAGGATAATTTCCAACGCTTTGCCCAAACCGGTTTGACGGGCCATGCGCGACGCGCCGCCTCCACAGGGCAGAATGCCCATGCCGACTTCCATTTGCATAAACTTGTACTTGCCACGCGCGGCGAACCGCATGTCGAGCGCCAGTGCCAGTTCATGGCCGCCGCCACGTGCAAACCCTTCCAGCTTCGCAATGGTCGCTTGCGGCACCCTGCTAATCCGTTCGCACACCATTTGCAGGTCAAGCAATACCGCGTTTTCGCGCGAAACGGCTTCGATCGCCATATCTTTAAGAAGCTCCGTATCATAATGCGCCACCCAGATTTCGGGGTGCGCCGACTGGAAGATTACAACCTTTGTATCGCGGTCCCGCTCTAGCCGCATGGCAAGGCTGTTCAGGTCTGCGAGCATCTCTTGCCCCTGAATGTTGACCGATCCATAATCGAACGTCACGGTCGCGATGGCATCTTTGACATCGACGCTAAACGTTGTGAAATTCTCGTACTTCATAGCATCTCTCCGTTGTGGTGCCCTGTTTTGCGCAGGGCTTGAGTTGTGAGCCGAAGCTCTTTTTCGTGCCCCTATGATGAGATGATCCAAATCTTGGATAAACGGGGGTGAAGTTAGCTACAGAATTCGGATTTTGAATATAAATTGCGTGCCGCTTTATTGCTGAGTCGATGCCCGTCTTTCTTCGACGCGCAGACCAATTTCTGCTCAAGGTGCGCCACACTCTGGATCAAAGTGTCTCAAACTGTCTCACGGTGAGACAGTTTGCGCGATCAAGCCCCGCGTGGGCGTCAGCACCGTTGTTCTGCGGCCTAACAGGATCAATCCTCACCATAGCGTTCATGCGGCAGGGAGAGGCCGCGCACATGGGAGGAGGAATTCATGTCACCAACACGCGAAGAACAGCATTGGATGTATCGCAATATGGTCACGAGCCGGAGGTTCGAAGAGGCCATTGCGAAGATCTATTTCGAGGGAAAATCACCGGCCTTCAACATGGCCAACGGGCCGATCCCGGGTGAAATGCACCTGTCCGACGGGCAGGAGCCAGTGGCGGTGGGGGTTTGTGCGCACCTGACTCCCGAGGATGTGGTCACAGCCACCCACCGTCCACACCATCAGGCCATCGCCAAAGGCGTCGATCTGGACAAAATGGCCGCCGAGATCTTCGGTAAGAAAACCGGCTTGTCCGGTGGTCGTGGCGGACACATGCATCTGTTTGATGACAATGTGAACTTTGCCTGTTCTGGCATTATCGCGCAGGGTATGGGCCCCGCCGTGGGGGCGGCGCTCAGCCGCAGGATGCAAGGCAAGCCGGGCGTCGCCGTGGCCTTCGTCGGTGAAGGCGCGGTGAACCAGGGCGGCTGGCACGAGGCGATGAACCTCGCTGCCGTATGGAACCTGCCTTTTATCTGCGTGGTCGAGGATAACGGCTGGGGCATTTCTGTCGCCAAAGAAACCGCCAGCAGCATCGGCAGCCATGCAGACCGCGCGGCGGCTTATGGCATCCCCGGCAAACGGATTGAGGGCAACGACCCCTATGCCATCTTTGAAGCAGCAGGCGAGGCGATTGCCCGAGCACGAGCGGGTGAAGGCCCATCGCTGCTGGAATGTGAAACCTACCGTTTAGCGGGCCACTTTATGGGTGACGCCGAGGCCTATCGCCCCGAAGGGGAAAAGGACGCGCTGTTTGAAAAGGATCCGATCCCCAAAATGAGGGAAAGATTGCTCGCCGAAGGTGCTGCCAGCGAAGCGGACTTGAACACGATCGAGGAAGAATCTGCTGCGCGCGTTGATGCCGCGATCAAGTTCGCCCGCGAAAGCGATGATGCAGCCCCCGAAGATGCGCTGACGCGCGTGTTCGCGGCATAAACGGGAGGGAGAGACATGACCAAATCGAACGAGAGAAAACTGACCATCGCCCGCGCTATGGCCGAAGCCACCGCACAGGAAATGCGCATTGATCCCTCCGTCTTTGTGATGGGCGAGGACATCGGCCCTCTGGGTGGCGTCTATGGCAACACCCGTGGGTTAATCGAAGAGTTCGGGGCGGAGCGCATCCGCGACACACCGATTTCGGAAACTGCCTTTATCGGTGCCGCTGTTGGTGCGGCGCAGGATGGCATGCGTCCGGTGGTCGAACTGATGTTCGTCGACTTCTTTGGCGTCTGCTTTGATGCGATCTACAATCTGATGGCCAAGAACATCTATTTCTCCGGCGGCAACGTGAAAGTGCCAATGGTTCTGATGACCTCAACCGGTGGTGGCTATTCCGATGGCGGCCAGCATTCGCAGTGCCTGTACGGCACCTTTGCCCACTTGCCGGGAATGAAAGTTGTGGCCCCATCCAATGCCTATGACGCCAAAGGGTTGATGACGGCCGCCATGCGCGACGACAGTCCGGTGGTTTACATGTACCACAAGGGGCTGCAGGGCATGGGTTGGCTTGGTACCGAAGCGGGCGCGACTGTGCATGTGCCGGAAGAGCCTTACACGCTGGAAATCGGCAAGGCCAAGGTTGTGCGCGAAGGCAAGGACGTATCCATTGTCAGTTGCGGCATGGGCGTTCACAACGCGCTGAAGGCCGCCAAGAAGCTTGAAGACCAAGGCGTCAGTGCCGAAGTCGTCGATCTTGTCAGCCTTGTCCCACTGGACCGTGACACCATCCGCGCAAGCGTCGCCAAGACCGGCAGGCTGATCGTCGTGGACGAGGACTATATGAGCTACGGCCTGTCCGGCGAAATCATCGCCTCCGTGACGGAGCATGATATCTCGGTTCTCAAGGCCGCGCCAAAACGCGTTGCCTTCCCCGATGTGCCGATCCCATTCGCGCGGGTGATGGAGCAGTTCTGCCTGCCCAACCCTGACAAGATCGTCGCTGCCTGGGACGAGATGCAAGCGGCCTGAGCCGAACCAAAACCAACAAATCACTAATCAACGGGGTCGCATGCAGCGCGACCCCGAACAGGAAAGGACACTTCAAATGGCAACAGATATCGTCATCCCATCCGACCTCTGGGAAGAGGACGAAGAAACAGTGATCACCGGCTGGCTTGCTGATGATGGCGCGACCGTCGAAGAAGGCGCGTTGGTGGTCGAGATTATGACCGCCAAAGTGCAATACGAGATCAACGCACCAGCCTCTGGCACCCTGCGGATCAAGGAAGAGGCCGATGCCGTTGTGCCCAAGGGCGCCGTCATCGGGTCGGTCGAATGACCAAGGTCGTCCCTCTCAAAGGCGTGCGCGGCATGATCGCGGATGCCATGACCAAAAGCCTTGCGACGGCAGCGCAGCTGACCCACCACGGCAGCGCCGATGCGACGGCGCTGATGGCCGAAAAAACACGCTTGGGCGCGGCAGGTACCAAGATATCTGTTGAGGATCTCTTGATGCTGGCCGTGGTGCGCGCCCTGAAAAAGAACCCCGACGCAAACGGACGTGTCGAGGGGCGCGAGGTGCATCTGTCTGATGCGGTTGACCTGTCGGTGGCTATCGCCTTGCCCGGCAATCTGTTGGTCGCCCCTGCCATGTTCGGTGCCGATGCAATGGATGTGACCGAATTGCGTGCGGCGCGGCAGGATTTGGCCGCGCGGGCCAAGGTGAACAAGCTGACCGTGACGGAAATGACGGGCGGCACATTCACCGTCTCCAACCTTGGCCTCACGCGGGTGGAACATTTCACTCCGATCATCAATGCGGGCCAAATCTGCATCCTTGGTATTGGGCGTATGACGGATCGCGCGGTGCGGGGCGCGGATGGCGGGATCGAATTGCGCCCCCATGTGGGCCTGTCGCTGACCTTTGATCATCGCGCGCTTGATGGCGCACCAGCGGGTGATCTGCTGACTTCCATCTGCGAAGAGATCGAAAGGATGGCGGTGTGAACGCACCTCTCACATATGTGGAGGGCGTGGCAGAGGGGCTTGCCCTTGAGGCCGCGGCCTTCGCGGCGCAAGGTGCTGTAACCTGTCTCTGGAGCCCACGCCGCCGCGCGCTTGTCTGTCCGGCGAGCCTGAGGCTCAAACCCGGATTTGAAACGGCGAAGCGTAATTCAGCCACGCGCGGCTGGCCTTTGCATCTGCGCCCCACGGGCGGCGGCGCGGTCCCCCAAGGGCCGGGGGTGTTGAACCTCGCGCTGGCGTTTACCGCTGATCGGACGTTCTCCATCGAAGATGGTTACCGCCTGATCACACGGATCATTCAGAATGCAATCCCCGCCGGTTGGGCAACGGGTGCGACCCCGAACAGCTTTTGTGACGGCGCATGGAACCTGTCCCTGAACCGCCGCAAAGTCATTGGCACGGCGCAGCGCATACGCCCTGTTGGCAACGGGCAGCGCCGCATTCTGGCGCATGCGCTGATTTTGGTGGAGGGCGATCTGGCCGCCGGGGCCGCAGCCGTCGATGCGTTTCACCGTGACCTTTCCCTTGGCCCAATCGACGCGGGTGTTCACACGACGTTGGACAGGGCCATCCCGTCGCAGCGTGATCCGATGAACACATTGGCCGCATCACTCAATGAAATAGCACAGCGCGACATTCTGCGCGCAACACAGCATTTAGGCCGCCGAGCGGCCTGAACCCAAACCCGCGTTAACAACAAGGGTAATCGATACCAAAGAGGAGGAACCAACCCATGACAGCCTATTCAGTTCTGGCCGTGACACCCACCGACGACAGCTGGATACCCGGCTATATCGAGCCGGTCGGCAAGATCATCGCCAAACATGGCGGCAAGTATATCGCGCGCACAACCAGCCACGAACAGGTCGAGGGGGATGACCAGCCCGCAGCCCTGCGCGTCATCCTCGAATGGCCGGATGCGCAGCCGCCCGCGACTTCGTGAATGATCCGGACTACGCGCCCTATCTCGAGGCCCGCCACAAAGGATCGACCAGCGTTCACTTCATCATCGACGGCAAGGACGAGCTTGCCTGAGAACCTTAAGATACCCAGCAGTGTCCTTGCGAATTCCGCTCCTGCCGACGGCCTGTGAGGACGACAAGAAAAGCCAAATAAACCCACAATGTGATTGTGATCTGTACTCTATCACACCTCGCACGTGAGGCTCGGCGAAATGACGGAGCAACGCGCTCTGGTCGCCTTTGACAGGCGGTCCTTATTTACGCGACGGTGGGCCGGCCTGCTTCAGGTCGGCCGCCGGATCTCGTACATTTTCAGTTTCCGGTTAATCGTTGCGCGCCCCATGCCAAGTACACGAGCAGCTTCGCTGACATTCCAACGGCTGTTTGCGAGCGCATCAAGGATCATGCTGCGTTCGTCATAGGCGGTTACCGGATTGGCGGGTACAATGGCGCAAACCGGTTCCGGTATCGCAGAGGCCAGAGGAGCGCCAACACAGGCTTGTTGCAAATCAAGCAGGTTGATCCGGTTGTCCTGTGACGTTGCCAATGCGTTCTGAAGCGCGCCGCGCATTTCGCGGACATTGCCATGGAACGGTAGGCGACAAAGCGCATCTTTGGCCTCGGCACTGAAGGTGACGTTACAACCAGTCAGCTGCGCGCACAGGGCCTGTGCCAGAACCTCGGGATGTTCACGCCTTCGGAGAGGGGGCAGGAAGACCTTTGAGCCTGTTAGAAGATAAAATAGGTCGTCTCTGAAATGCCCCGCGTTGACGGCGTCTATCAAAGGTTTGCGGCTGGTGGAAACCACACGCAGGCGGCTGTCATGCCCATGGTCATCCGTTTGGTGGCGGTGTTCTTCCTGTTCATTCAGGAAACGTCGCAGCTCTGCCTGCGAAGTGCGCGGCAACTCGTCCACATTGTCAAACACCAAGGTAGCGCGGACGCCCTTGCCATAGGACATTCTTGAAACGACGCGGGCTTGCTCAATGACCCTGCGCAAATGGTCTGTGTCGGCGTCACTCTCGCCAAGCGTCGCACAATCCAGATCGAAAACCGGTGCGTCAGGGGCATCGGTTTGCAGCAATGCGGCCACAAGCGCGGATTTCCCGGTTCCAGTTTCGCCTTCCAGATGCAGCATGGCTGTGTCTTCCAAGAGGGTTCGCGCACGGCGACAGGCGGCAGCCATGCTATGACTTCCGGTCGCCAACTGCTGTAGCGATGGTGGCAAGCGCCGTTTGCGCGCAGGGCCGGGCGGCAGCGGCTTGGACACCCGTTGGGGTGCGGCGGTCTTTGGCACAGCAACCGTCAGGTTCACGGCGGCCCCATGATTGGCTGGAAGCGAAAGTACCCTCTCGGGCACATTCACCAGCCGATTGCTGTCGACGTGAAAGATCGCCTCGAACGCCTGCCCCCTCAGCGATGCAGCGTTTGCACCGTCAAGGCAGGCGGAAACGGTCGAAGTGGCACCGATAATCATCCCTGCTTCGTTCACGGCGACCAGTGCATCGTCGGATAGGACGTGATCACGCCCCACACGAGAGACCGTCACAAGCATCGCGTCGTTGAATTCCTTTTCAAACAGGTTGCGCTGAATGCGATGCGCAGTCTTTGCCAACAGCTGCTGCCCAAACAGATAATCCGCGCGATTGCCCCGATCGACAGAGACAAGATTGATTGCACCAATCATCCCCCCGTTGGCATCCAGAACCGGAACGCCGGTACAGGCGAACTGTCTGAGCGTCGAAAAGTAATGATCCGCACCGCGCACAGTGATTGCGTGCCCCGTTCGCAAGGCCATGGATACGCCGTTTGTACCGGCCACGCGTTCGTCCCAACATGACCCAAGAGCGATGCCGTTCCATCCGTCAGAGCCACTCGTCGCCCCGCTATGCTCAATCCGAACAGAGACGCCATCGGCGTCGGTGACAACCAGACAATGACCGATTTCGCCCGCGACCGAAGCGAGATGTTGAAAGAAGCCCTGCCTGCCGCCGGTGCTCTCGACAATCTGTTCAAGTCGGGGGGCAACTTCGGAGGATTGGAGGCGCATGATAGGCCGCCCGGTATCGTGCCGCAGGTTATACTGCCGCGCACACCGGTCCCAGGATGCGGCAATCGCATCCGTTTGATTTGAGGTAATGAAACCTCTCATCACGTCTCCTCCCGACTCTTAGCTTAATGCGCAATCCCCTGGATCGGCAAACGTTTTGGGACGCCTCAGGCGCCAGCCAGCTCACGAATAGCCGCCATCAGTTGCGCGACATGTGCGCGGTCGGCGGCGGCGGGATGGGGCCGTGCGATGCGTCCGGCATCGTTGTCGTAATACTGCCCCGAGGCATTGGCGAATTCCTCGGACACTGCCGCACGGCGCAGGATGTCCGCCCCGATCCGCAGGTCATTGCCCGCCATTCCATAGGATTCCTTGACCATTTTTGTGGCAAGAAGAGACCCCGGGTTGACCGAGACAAACACCGGCCCTTCGGGGTGTTCGCGCGCCAATTCCTGCGACCAGATTGTCAACGCCAGCTTGCTTTGCGCGTAGGCTTCATTGTGGCCAAGCTGTTGCTCACCGCGCATGGCCTTGATGTTGACGGGCGCTTGTGCTGCTGAGGAAAGGCTCACCACGCGACCGTCTTTTGGGATGATCGGCAGCAGACCAACGGTCAAAGCCCAGGGCGCGATTGCGTTGACCATGAAACGCACATCCAGCCCGCTGTCTGTCTGTGTGTTGGGAACCTTCAGAACCCCGGCATTATTGATCAACACATCCAGGGTGTCATGTTTGGCACGGACATCTGCCACCAAGGCGTTAACATCCCCCAGCAGCGAAAGGTCAGCGCGGTAGGTTTCCGGATCGCCCCCGACCTCGCGTGCCGCGGCTTCCAACTTGTCCGCGCTGCGCCCGTGCAACAGGACGTTGTGGCCCTCGGCAGTCAGCGTCTTGGCTGTCAAAAGGCCGATCCCGTCCGTCGCGCCGGTGATAAGAATTGTCTTGGTCATGTGAATGTCTCCTCAGGTGTGCAAGGCGCGGGTGGGCGCTCTTTAATAGCGAACCAACGTACGGCTCTCGATGCTTTGGCGGGGCGCCGTGACTGTCGGGTCCTCGACCAGATCAATCGCACTGTGGCCAACGCAGGGGCGGCCGGAATTGTCGTAGATGTTGAAAAACGCGACCTCGTCAGGCGTCATCCGTGAGCGGTAAACCCATTCGTGCGCGTCGTCTTTTGCCAACCCCATCACCTGGCCTTTGCGATCGGGGTAGATCAAGTCAATCACGATCCAATCCGCCTCTTTAACAGTCGAGGGACGAACGAAGCCAAGCGGAGCCGAATTGATCGGGTTCGCGATCGGGCGCCAGACGTTGATAAAGGCATAATGACCCTGCGCCCATTCATCGGCCTGTCCGGGGCCGAGAATATCCACAAGACGCCTTTCCGCACCCTCGCGGCTATAATCGCTGTGGACGTGGCGGGCCGGGCGGCGCTTGGCCTGCGGATCATCGATGCGCACTGTATGATCAAAGGTGATCACCTCTGTTGCGCCAACTTCCTGTTTCAATAGATCGGCCAGTTCGGCATCATATCGGCTTTGCCAATTGCCACCTTTGAAATCAAATATAGCCGTTGGGGAGTTGGCAAAAGCAAAGCCATCCTCTGCAAAATCCGTGGCGGCCTCGCAGTTCCGTTGATCCTTCACTGCGATTTTGGCTGCGGAAAACTCCGGCTCGATGAGGTTGCCAGCAATGCCATCCACATCAATTTCGAACGCCTGCCGAAACGGCTTGTGGACGTGATAATTCACGGTTCCGGTCTGTGTCATCAGAGCCTCCTTTCCATCATGATCGGGCCAGTCTGCTCGGCGGATTACCGCAAAAGCCTTGAGTTGATGTCATCCTTAGGATGCGAATTTATACCTTGTGCTTCGTGCAATAAACTGCCGAGAGTGGAGCTCACTTTCTTGATTTTGGGTATAATCAATGGACACCGATCACCTGCGATTGTTCGTAATGGCAGCAGAGCGGCTCAATATCAGTGCTGCGGGTCGTGAACTTGGCCTTGCACCTGCCGTGGCAAGCGCCCGCCTCGCCAAGTCGGAAACCGAGCTTGGGGTGGAGCTGCTACGCCGCACCACCCGCAAGGTTTCATTGTCACTGGAGGGGGCGGATTTTCTACCCTATGCCCGCGAAATTCTTGCGCAGTCAGAGGCCGCATAGGCGGCGTTGGGCGGCAAGGGTGTCGGTGCCCATGGCACCTTGCGCTTTGCCGCGCCCAGCAGTTTCGCACAACTGCACATCATGCCGCTCTTACCCGAATTCCAAACCCTTTTCCCCGATTTGACGCTGGACCTGCGCCTGTCGGATACCAGCTTTGATGCCATCGAAGGCAGTTTTGATTTGGCCCTTAGAAGTGCCCCGCTGGCGGACAGCAGTTTGAAAGAGCGAAAGTTGTCGGATGACACTCGCGTTCTGTGTGCATCGCCAGGCTATCTGGACGCCCACGGTACGCCCACGCGCCTATCCGACCTGTTGAACCACCGTTTCATTGCATGGTCCAACCTTGAACCACGGGAATTGCTTAGCACCGAGGGTGAAATTGCAAAGCTTGATCCGCAAGCCATGACATGCCGCACAATCGTTGATGACGGCGACGCGCAGCGCGAGACGACGGTATCAGGTGTCGGAATTGCAATCAGTTCGCTGTGGAACATCGAACGCGAAGTCGCGGCAGGACGCCTGGTCCGTGTGCTTCCGGAATGGTCCTTGAACGAAGCGACGGTCCTTTGGCTGGTCTATCCCCGCTCCAATGTTTTGACACCAAAAACAAAAATATTCATAGATTTCCTGATCAAACGGTTGGGAAACCGGTCTGCCTGGTCGATGTGATACCACGTATCTTCGAGGCATGGGTCCAATCTTCAAACTCTCAGGTGTTTCGGTGAACTTGCAGTTCCGGTGTGGTGGGTATTCAGAGCACATTTCGGGGGCTAAACGTCCTATTCGACACTGCAACAAATATCGCGCATTTACTCGGAATAGGGGAAGTTTCATGTGACGATGTAGCGTGACCTTAAAGCTTCAACTTAGTTCTCAGATAACGGTTGCGTTCTGGGGGTAGCGCCAATGCGCTGGTCGATCCCACTGAGGGTGCTCAAAGGTTTCTGCGACAAATTGGCTGTTTCTGGTGCAGGCTTTGCCATCGCGATACAATCGAAGCCCTTGGTACCCACGGTCGCAGCGAATGTCTCCCTTGAATGGCCGCACCGCAGCATACGTATTGCGTGTTGAGAGTCCGGTTTGGGCCGATCGCTACAGGGCTTTCTATATGGCAACGGGGAAGCCTACAGAATCAAAGGTACCGGATTTGGTTCAACCCCAACCGTTTCATGTCATATGCAAAGAAAGGGTGCTGAACACTTTCCTGCATCGGCCATAGCACCGTGGCGTGAAACCGTATTGGCAATAGTGTTAAGTCGGCCTCATTTTCAAATTGTAACTGAAGCCATTTGGGATAGCTGCCGGCTGCCAATGCACAGTCCAGCACTAAGCCGGTCTCTTTGGGCGGCCTTGTTGTAACGACGACCCGACAGGTCGTCGCTGAGCATAGCAAAATACCCCGCGACGATCATATCGTTCTCAATATCGGACCAATCAGCAGTTGTCATAGTGCCAATGTTAATCCGCGCGACCCAGCGTGTCAGGCGAAAAGCGCTGGAGCGCGTTTCAATCCTTGCGATAGCGCACGCTTGTCATGTTCGCGTATTCCGAAGTAGCGTCTGGAGATAGTTTTTTAGATTTCATCTTTGGTAGGATTACATGGAAAAGCGGGGCCTAAGTGAGCGCGATATATGCACGAAGTTCATCACTCCAGCTCTTGTATCAGCAGGCTGGGATGTTAACAGCCAGATCCGTGAAGAGGTAAGTTTTACCAAGGGCCGGATCATTGTTCGCGGGAAGATGGTCAGCCGCGGCGAAGGCAAGCGTGCTGATTACATACTGTCAGCAAAGCCCAATATCCCTATCGCTCTTATCGAAGCGAAAGATAACAAGCAGCCCGTCGGCGGGGGCATGCAACAGGCGCTTGGCTATGCAGACACGCTGGATATCCCGTTCGTGTTTTCATCGAACGGCGATGGCTTTGTCTTTCACGATCGGACTGGATCTTCATCCATGGTCGAACAGTCGTTGGGCTTGGACGAATTTCCCAGCCCTCAAGAGCTTTGGCAACGCTACAAAGCTTGGAAAGGGCTGTCCGACGCTGAAGAAAAGATAGCTCTTGAGGACTACCACGATGACGGGTCGGGCAAGGAACCGCGCTACTATCAGGTCAGTGCCATTAACAAAACGATGGAGGCAATAGCCAAAGGGCAGGATCGCGTCCTCTTGGTAATGGCGACTGGCACCGGCAAAACATATACTGCGTTTCAGATTATCTGGCGCTTTCGGCAGGCGTTTCCTGGAAAACGCGTTCTGTTCTTGGCAGATCGAAATGTCCTTATCGACCAAACCATGGTCAACGATTTCCGTCCCTTCAGTGGCAAGATGGCGAAACTGTCGACCCAGTCAAAGACCATCGAGCGGCCAGACGGAACCAAGGAGAGCGTCACGCTTGCGATGGACAAGAAGCGTCGCATTGACTCCTCCTATGAAATTTACCTTGGACTCTACCAAGCGATCACCGGGCCGAACGAAAGCCAGAAGATCTTCCGTGAGTTCTCCAAAGACTTCTTCGATCTGATCATCATCGACGAATGTCACCGGGGTAGCGCATCGGCGGACTCAGCCTGGCGGGAGATCCTCAATCATTTCTCTTCAGCCGTACAGATCGGCCTGACGGCGACCCCCAAGGAAACGGAATACGCGTCGAACATCGACTACTTCGGGCCGCCAGTCTTCAGCTACACCTTGAAGCAAGGCATCCGCGACGGTTTCCTTGCGCCCTACAAAGTCATCAAAGTCCATGTCGACCGTGACGTTCAGGGATATCGCCCGGAAAAAGGCCAACTGGATCGAGATGGCGAAGAGGTCGAGGACCGCATTTACAACGCGAAGGATTTCGACCGCACGTTGGTTTTGGACGACCGAACCAAGCTCGTTGCACAGAAGATAACGGAATTCCTCCGCGAAAGCGGCGACCCCATGGCCAAGACCATCGTGTTCTGCGTGGATCAAGAGCATGCAGCGCGTATGCGGCAAGCGCTGATCAACGAAAACGCTGACCTCGTCGCTAAGAATGCGCGATACGTGATGCGGATCACCGGGAACGACAAAGAAGGGATTGATCAACTTGGGAACTTTATCGATCCAGAAGCTACATACCCAGTGATCGTTACAACGTCCAAACTCCTCTCTACCGGTGTAGACGCCCAGACCTGCCGCCTGATCGTGCTCGACCGCGAAGTCGGGTCCATGACGGAGTTCAAGCAGATCGTCGGGCGCGGCACGAGGGTGCATGAAGATACACGCAAGCTGTTCTTCACGCTGATGGATTTCCGCGGTGCCTCCAGCCATTTCGCGGATCCGGACTTCGACGGCGAGCCTGTTCAAATCTACGAACCCGGTCAGGATGACCCTGTGACCCCACCGGATGAAACGCCGGTTGATACGCCGGAGAACGAAGGCGCGTCGAGCAGTGAGACTCATGCGGAAAACGAGACAATTCTGATCGATCCGAATAACCAGAACCTCACCGGCAATACTAAGACCGGACCGCGCCCCAAGGTCTATATCGATGGCGTAGGCGCTGACATCGTCGCTGAGCGCGTCGAATACCTTGATGAGAACGGCAAGCTCGTGACCGAGTCCCTCCGCGACTACACGCGCAAGGCTATGCGCCAACGATTCACCAGCCTTGACGACTTCCTGCGGCGCTGGAAACAGACGGAGCGGAAACATGCGCTTGTCGAAGAGCTGGCCGAAGAGGGGCTGCCCCTCGACGTAATCGCCGACGAACTGGGGTTTGATCTCGACCCGTTTGACCTGATCTGCCATATCGCATTTGACGCCAAGCCGCTGACCCGAAAAGAGCGTGCCGACAATGTGCTCAGGCGAGATGTGTTCACCAAATACCGCCCGCAGGCTCGCGCTGTTCTTGAAGCCTTGCTTGAGAAATACTCCGACGACGGCGTCATCAGTATAGACGACCCAAAGATCCTGAAGATCAATCCATTCTCCGGCATGGGCACCGAGGTTGAACTGATCCGAGCTTTCGGCAAGAAAAACGACTACATTCGCGCCGTGCATGAGATGCAAACGGCGCTTTACGAAGAAAGAGCCTAATTCCAATGAATAGACCGAAACAGCAAGGGCAGCTTGACTGGCTCTGCGGTGTGTATGCAGTCGTAAATGCGTTTATAAAGTGCGGGATCTCAAACAAAAAGTCTAAAAAGCTCTTCAAGGAAGCCATCCTCGCATTGCCTTGTGAAGGTTGGCCAGAAGTGCTCTGGAAAGGCACGAGCTTCAAGGAATTGCGTAAAATGATACGCGGTTGTCATGAAGAGGTTGCAAGAACTTCAGGCATCCTTGTCGAATACCCCTTCCTGGATGGACCCAAGCCGAAAACTGACCAAGAATACCACGCCAAATGTCTGGAGTTGGTCGCTGAAGACGACGTGAAGTGTCTAATTTTAGGCCTCAAGAAAAAAAATCACTGGGTTGTCGCTACAAGTGATTCCGATGGTAAGCGCATTTTGCATTTAGATTCAGAGCAGTCAGAACCTGTACTCCGTAACAAGCCTAAAGGTGAAGCGACCAAGGAGATATACTGCCGTAAGCAATTAGTAGTTTTCAGGAAGGCCGAATAACATGCCCGTCCGCAATCTCGTCAAATCTATTCAAGACATCATGCGCAAGGACACCGGCGTCGACGGTGATGCGCAGCGTATGTCCCAGCTGGTCTGGATGTTCTTCCTCAAGATCATGGATGACCAGGACGAAGCACTGGAAATCACCCAAGATGACTACATATCGCCCATCCCCGAGGATCTGCAATGGCGGACCTGGGCTGCCGACCCCGAGGGCATCACCGGCGACACGCTGCTGGATTTCCTGAATGACGAGTTGTTCCCGCGCCTCAAACAACTCTCCCCGCAAAAAGGCCCCCGCGCCAAGGTCGTGCGCGATGTCTTTGAGGACGCCTACAACTACATGAAATCCGGCCAGCTTCTGCGGCAGGTGATCAACAAGATCAACGAAGTCGATTTTAACAATCTCACCGAACGCCAGCACTTTGGCGACATCTACGAACAGCTGCTGAACGACCTGCAAAACGCAGGCAACGCGGGTGAATATTACACGCCCCGTGCGGTTACCGCCTTCATGGTTCAGCAGATCGACCCCGCACCGGGCGAGGTCCTCTTTGACCCCGCCTGCGGCACCGGCGGCTTCCTGACCTGCGCCATGCGCCACATGCGCGACAAGCACATCAAGCGCCCCGAGGATGAGACGCTGATGCAGGCCTCCCTGCGCGCGGTCGAGAAAAAGCCGCTGCCTCATATGCTCTGCGTCACCAACATGCTGCTGCACGGGGTGGAGGAGCCGTCATGGGTCCGCCACGACAACACGCTCGCCCGCCCGCTGGTCAGCTGGGGCCAGGCGGACAAGCTCGACATCGTCCTGTCCAACCCTCCGTTCGGTGGCAAGGAAGAGGACGGGATCGAAAACAACTTCCCCACCTTCCGCACCCGCGAAACGGCTGACCTGTTCCTCGCCCTCATCATCCGCCTACTCAAGGACAATGGCCGCGCCGCGGTGGTCCTGCCCGATGGCTCGCTCTTCGGCGAGGGGATCAAGACCCGGCTTAAGGAACACCTGCTCGAGGAATGCAACCTTCATACCATCGTGCGGCTGCCGAACTCGGTCTTCAAACCCTACGCCTCCATCGGCACCAACCTGTTGTTCTTTGAAAAGGGCACACCGACCCAGGACATCTGGTATTGGGAACACCGCGTGCCCGAGACGCAGAAGACCTATTCCATGACCAAGCCGATCCGGCTGGAACATCTGGACGACTGCGCCGCATGGTGGGGCGGGCCGAACCGCAAAGGTCGTCAGGAAAGCGAGCGCGCCTGGAAGGTCTCGATTGATGAAATCCGCGAACGCGGCTTCAACCTCGACATCAAGAACCCGCATGTCGTCGAAGAGGACTGGGGCGACCCCGAGACTCTTCTGAACGATCTAACCAAGGCCGAGGCCTGGGTCGACAGCTTGCGGGCCGAGTTGAAGGCCATCCTGACCGAGGCGCTTGCGCGATGAACGCGGAACATTTGCTGGAGGTTTACGAGCAGATCAGCGAAGCGCCGGATGCCATCGCGCGACTGCGGCGGTTTGTGCTGGATTTGGCGGTGCGTGGGAAGTTGGTGGAGCAAGATGCGGGGGATGAGCCAGTCGCTGAGTTACTGCTTGCGATCTCCACAGACAAAAAGCGCCGCGCCATCTCAGCAAGGGATCGAAAGGCGAAAGCGATTACCTTGTTGCCGCAGACCGCCGATCTCGCTGAAATCCCGGCCTCATGGTCTTGGGTTGCCTTTGGCGACCTTACCATCTCACGGGACGGCGAACGCAAGCCTGTTTCGAAGTCGGACCGCGAAACCCGCGACAAGGTGTACGATTACTATGGAGCATCAGGCGTCATTGATAAAATCGACGGCTTCCTTTTCGATAAACCTCTACTCCTGATCGGAGAGGATGGCGCAAACCTCATCAACAGGTCTACGCCAATCGCTTTCATTGCCAGAGGGCAATACTGGGTCAACAATCATGCGCACGTTCTGGACGGGGTAAGCGAGGGTTTCCTAAAATACTTGGAGCTTTTCATCAACGCTATCGACCTGAAACCGTATGTTACAGGGACGGCTCAGCCCAAGATGAATCAGGCCAAGATGAACAGCATACCAGTGGCTGTCCCACCTCTCGCCGAACAGCACCGGATCGTCGCCAAGGTCGATGAGCTTATGGCACTCTGTGATCGGCTGGAGGAGGCCCGCAAGTCGCGGGAGGAGCTGCGCGACAAGCTCACCGCCGCCAGCCTCGCCCGCCTGACCGCCCCCGATACGACTCCAGAGGACTTCCCCACCCACGCTAACTTCGCCCTCGAGGCACTCCCCGCCCTCACCACGCGCCCCGACCAGATCAAGACCCTCCGCCAAACCATCCTAAACCTCGCCGTCCGTGGCAAACTGGTGGAACAGGATGTAGCGGATGAACCGGCAGCGGAATTACTGCGGAAGATCGACGGTGAAACGCGAAAGAAAAAAGCGGCAAAAGTGGGGAGTGATGACCTTCTATTCTCCATCCCTAAAGGCTGGGCGAGTGCGAGAGTTCAGGACGTAATCCAGCCGGATAGAGAGATATCTTACGGCGTCATCAAACTCGGAAATGAGCCAACGTCGGGGGGAATTCCAACGCTACGCTGTAGCGATGTGCGGCCGGGCTACATTGAAACCCGAACTGTCAGGAAGGTCCAGGAAGACATCGAAGCGCAGTATATTCGAACCCGATTGGAAGGCGGCGAGGTGCTGATCAACATCCGCGGAACTTTGGGGGGCGTAGCCCACGTGCCAAAAGCTTTGGCTGGGTACAATATTGCGCGCGAGGTCGCAGTCGTACCGGTCTCTGAGAAAATATCAGCTCAATACATTGTCTACCTGGTGCTTTCACCATTCTTCTGGGATCACATTCAGGGGAATCTGAGGGGGATCGCCTACAAGGGCTTGAACCTCGGAACGCTTAGAGCGCTGCCAATTCCGATCCCACCTCTTGCCGAACAACACCGCATCGTAGCCAAGGTCGACGCCCTCATGGCCGTTTGCGACCGGCTGGAGGCCGCCCTGACCACCGCCGACACCACCCGCACTCACCTCCTCGAAGCCCTCCTCCACGAAGCACTGGAGCCGGCGGCAACCGCCCTGGAGGCCGCCGAATGAGCGAGAACGTCGACTGGGCGCGCGTCACTTGTCTGCTCGACGATCTCTACACCGCGGCTGATGGCCTCGAGCGAATTTTTCCCGGTCGGAAATTCACCCTCGACGGTCATCTTATTGGAAGCATCGGTGAAGTCGTCGCCGCCTACATGTTCGACCTCGACCTGAACACAGCCTCCACCCAAGGTCACGACGCCCGCGCCCGCGATGGCCGGCAGGTCGAGATCAAGCTGACCCAGGGCCGTGGCGTCGCCATCCGCCATGAACCCGAGCACCTGATCGTCCTACATCGCCCTATCGGCGGACCGATCCGCGTGGTCTTCAACGGCCCTGGTCCCGTCGCCTGGGCCGCTGCTGGCGCAATGCAAAAGAACGGCCAGCGCCCGATTTCGCTCTCCCGCCTGACCGCACTGTCGAACGATGTGTTCGACCAAGACCGCCTGCCGGTCCTGCGCCCTCCGCCCGTATGATCCATCGGGCTTCCGAAGCCGGCCCTACCAAGGAAATCCACACCATGAGCAACGGCCTGCCAGATGGCAAACGCATCCGCATCCGTTCCTTCTACGGGTTCAGCCCCGAGGAGGATGGCTACGCCGGCTGGTCCAAGAAGACCGACCGCGACGCCTACCTGCGCAAACTCAGCGATGGCGACCTGATCATGATCTACGGTGCCAGCACTGCCGAGACGGACAAGGCCGAGCGGTCCTACGTTCTTGGCGTTCTCGAGATCGAGACGCGCGCGATCCGGGACGAGGATAAGGCCTCGGACTTCGGCATGGAACGCAAACGCGAGCGAGGCTGGTTGGGGCGATGGAGCCACGCTATCCCGGTGAGGCGGGCGTGGCGCAGTGAGGAAAAGCTGCTGATAAGCCAAATCGCGTATCGGTCCTATCGCGCAGAGGCCGGGCAGGCTCTGGCCGTCCACGGCGCGGAACTGGATGACGACGAGATCGCTCAGGCCCTGAAGATCAGGGTTCGGGAGGTCAACGTCTTCGGCGAACCCCCGGTGGAAACGAAGGAGTCGAGGGCAATCCCGTTCGGCCAAGTGTTCAAACCATCCCGGGCTTTCCCTGGCAGCCATGGCGAGCGTACGGTTAACTACGAGGACGGCGAGGCCTACGTCTACCTCGCCGTCTTTGAAGGTGACGGGCACGCGCTGCTCAATCGACGGAAGGAGTTCGGTGACAAGTCCGTCGCCATGAAGATCGGCGTTTCGAACGACACGAAGCGGCGGCTGGCGGAATTGAACGCAGGGTTTCCCCCAGCTGCCAGCGGCAAATGGGGGATCACTATGATCTCGCGGCCTTTTGCGGGTAAGAAATCAGCCGAAACGAGCGAAGCTCTTTTCAAGGAACAAGCCCAATCTCGATTGGAAAGCTTGGGTCGAGAGTTCTTCTGGGGCAGGCTTGACGCCGCCAACGCCGTCTTCTGGTCCCTGCCCGGCACGGCTCGATTTTCCACGAAGTAGGTCGCCGTCGTCTTGCGGAGATGTTGTCGGCTGTCTCCGGCCGTTCGCCGCAGGCGCATAGCGATCGTGTCGCAACTGCCAAAGCGGACACTTCCACAGGTTCATACTGCTTGAATCGGGGTGGCGGAAATGATGGGCAGAGTGCTACCTATTACTACAATAAATTATACTCCCGCAGCCTTGCAGGGTGAGCGGCATACGTCGAATAAAGAGGTAGTTACCTACGGTTTCATGTTTTCCATGAAATTTGCAACTGCCTTAACAGGGGAACCTTAAATGACAGCGGCGCATGGCCGAAGCTAAACTGATTTTGAAGCCGGCCAGATGTCGCTGGAAGCGTGGTCGCGCAAGAGTGCCAAACGTCGTCCCAACGTCGTTGATCGAAAATAACATCGGTGTTTGCAGAAGGCATGATCTGGCCGTTGTCGTGCACATGGAGATGTGATTGCCAGCAAGTGACCTCATATATGCAGGGCGGAATGTTGATTTCACCCGCGCCATTACCAAACCTGAATTCAGCAAAAGGTCAGTCCTCGATCATGACTCCTTTCAATTCGTTGAGCTATGGCTGAGGCGAGAGAAGCATAAAGATGCTCTTTTTTATTGGACACAAGCGAGAAGCTTCTTTGAAGCATCGAAGATTCTTCAAGGCACCGCCTCCCCGCTAACTTCTTATTACTGCATGCTAAATGCCACAAAAACCCTTCTTGCCGTCAAGGGGGTAAAGGCAAGGGAGAGTCATGGCGTTTCGGGAGAAGCCGTGAACTCAAGAACAAGTCTGGCTAATGAGGAAAGCTCAATAAGACACAGCGGAATCCTCGCGGAATTATCCAGATATCTCGGAGAAACCGAGACAAATTCAACGCATTCTCTCGATGACATCCTGTCGAACTTGCCGTTCATCCACAGGGCATATGTCTTAACGCGAAATAAGGACGCTGAGCTTTTTATACGCATACACGAACCCAGATATGTTCGCCACCCGACTGCAAATCGAGTTTGGCTCGCGGCAGAAGTCGCAGGTCATGAGGCAGATCGCAGAGTCCTCAGGTGGATGCCCCCGCACTTTCAAATAGATGATGGCTACACTCAATCGAGAGTAATTAGGTCGACGCAGCGAGTCAGGTGGTTTCCGCGGCAAGGTGCTAATCTATCTACTAAGGAAACTGCGATCTCGCGCCTAAGATCGCGTCATAGAAGATTGAGATTAGACGTCGTTTCCATATCGGCCACAGAGACGCTGTGGTATCTCAAGAGAAGGCTCGCCAGTTATACTATTATTGATAGATATGGTCTCACACTCATGATGATGGCCATGCACCGCTTAAGCGAGCTTGCACGATATGATCCAAAAGGGCTTTCAAGGCATCTCAGCGGCAGAGAAAACTGGCTTCTCAATGAGTTTTTGAGTCTCGCTCCTGCTCAGTTCGTTGATGAGATTTCTTCTGAAATTACAGGGCTCGAGTTTCGCATGCCTGCAGTTAGGCGGTAGGGATACGCTTCGGGCTCAGGCCACGAACGTAGGTTTTAGCACTGAGCCGGAGCAGACCCCTTGATCAGGAGATCTGGCGCACAACCACCCGACCGGTTCGGGGCACTTCGATCCTGAAGTGCTTTGCCTGCGTCACATTCTGGATAAGGGGCGGGCGAAAGCAGACCCAGTTTTCATGTCCGGGGTGACGCACGCTTTCATAGCGGATGCCGGCGCGCGTGCTTTCAGCCCGGACGCGTCCTCCGAAAGCCTGCGCTGCAGGGTAACTCGTATCGTCGGGATTATGATATTCCGGATGCGCTCCGAAAATGTCGACGTAGTCTCCATCAAGGTCCGCCTTATATTGGCGATACGTCTCGGATTTCTGCGTCAACGCGCTTAGCGCGATCTCCTTGCGCAGCCCATTGGCGACTTCCAGCAGCGCGGTTTTGGGATGGGTCGAGCCATACCACGCCCCGAGGCTCGCATCAGAAAACCGCAGACCGCCGGGCGATCCGTGCAGAAACGCCG
>OJBD01000026.1_pt1 | contig 47412 bp, 54 predicted proteins | sample 1590481 | NCBI WGS metagenome assembly OJBD01 (sample SAMN05416811, study PRJEB24817) | seawater metagenome | isolation source: Sea water | place: Canada:Atlantic | collected 2013-07 | reverse complement strand
GCCAAAACCTGAACAGAGCTAACCTAAATTAGCGGACTCATCGGGGAGCAGGTCACTTCTCAGATATCATGGACTTCGTGCCAGACAGGCAATTTGACGCCGTGGTCTCAGGTATGATGATGCATCTAGTAGAAGACTTTGGGAAAGTTGCCCAATCTGCGCATCGAACACTAGATGCAGGCGGGTCATTTCTTTTTTCGCAACGCCATCCGTTGCGGACTAGTAATCCTTGCGGTGACAACAAATCTCTAAATTCGCCGAGTTGGGCAGTTTCAGACTATTTCAGAACTGGGCGACGTGATTACGAGTGGTTAGACACGTCAGTCATGTGTTTCCATCGGTCGATTGAAGAAATACTTGGTACTCTGTTAAATCTGGGTTTTAGTGTCGTCGAAGTCGCGGAACCGCAACCAGCCATGCCTCTCGCAAGTCGCCGAATATCTGAAAACCTCAGTTCACCTTCCGTTTTGCTTGTACACGTTCGCAAGTGAATCTCAGATTCAAGGCTTTGCTAAGTACAACAGCGAGTCAGGGTTTGAGCTGCACAGCGCTATGAGGGGAATTATGACCCCATACCAAACATCCAAGGCGGATAAGAATGGGGATAACAAAAACGACCGCGGTCAATTTTTTGTTTAATTTCAACTATTTATGCAGAAAAGTGGCAGCCCGTAGGGGAATCGAACCCCTCTTTCCAGGTTGAAAACCTGGCGTCCTAACCGATAGACGAACGGGCCAAGCCTTGGCGTGAGGCGGCTTTTAGGCAAAGGCTGCCTTGGGTGCAAGGGCCTTTTTGCACCGAAACCGTAAAACTTATCTCGCGAGGGCAATGGGTCAGGCCTCGTGGGCGGGGGCGGCGTCCTCCAGGCGCATCTGTACGCTCTGCCGACCGCCCCAGGTGTTGATTTCCAGACGTCCCGCCAGGTGAAAGCGGCCACCGGTGCGGGTTGACAGTTCGGGGCCGAGCGGTCCGTCGAAGGCACCAAAGGAGATTGCATCAAGCGCCTGACCCAGACCATCGCCAAAGCGCAGCTTCAGGTGATTTTCGCCAATGCGCTTGGCAAAGCTGACCGTGACGTAGGGAAAGACAAAACGCGGGGCAGAGGCGCCGGCGCCGAAGGGACCGGCAGCCTCGATCCGGCGCACGAGGTCCAGCGTCGCGGCCCCCGGCATCAGCACACCGTCAAGGCGCAGATCGGCGGCCCCGCCGCGGCCCGCGCCCTGCTTTTCCAGCAGTTCGCCGAGGCGCGTCATGGCATCCTCCAGCGAGGCGCGCGCGACGCTCAACCCGGCGGCCATCTTGTGACCGCCACCCTTGATCAGCAGTCCTTCGGCCGCCAACCGCTGGATCGCCGCGCCAAGGTCCACGCCCGCGACGGAGCGGCCCGAGCCTTTGCCCTCGTCACCGTCAAGACCGATGACAATGGCGGGGCGGTTGGTTGCCTCCTTCAGGCGGGAGGCGACGATGCCGACGACGCCGGGGTGCCAACCTTCGCCCGCGGCCCAGACGAGCGGACCGTCAAGTCCGCGCGCCTCGGCCTGCGCCATAGCGGCGCCCTGCACACCGGCTTCGATCTCGCGGCGGTCCGCGTTCAGGCCGTTCAATCGGTCGGCCATCGCGGCGGCCTCATGCGGGTCCGTCGTAGATAGCAGGCGTGCCCCCAGATCGGCGCGCCCGATCCGTCCGCCGGCGTTGATCCGGGGGCCGAGCAGGTAGCCGAGGTGATAGGACGTCGGCGCGGTGTCCATCTTGGCCGCATCTGCCAGCGCGGCGAGGCCGGGGCGCTGGCGCCGCCCCATCACCACGAGCCCCTGACGGACAAAGGCCCGGTTCACCCCGATCAGTGGCGCGACATCGGCCACGGTGGCAAGCGCGACGAGGTCGAGCATCGCCATCAGGTCGGGCAGGGCAGGGGCTCCGTCGACGCGGGCCTGCCGGTTCGCCTCCACCAGCATCAGAAAGACCACGGCTGCTGCGCAGAGATGCGCCAGCGCGCCGTCCTCGTCCTGCCGATTGGGGTTCACGCAGGCGACGCAGTCGGGCAGCGTCTCACCGCCGAGGTGGTGGTCAAGGATCACCACGTCGCAACCCGCCGCCGCCACCGGTTCGTGGCTGAGCGTGCCGCAGTCGACGCAAACAATCAGGTCATGGTCGCGGCCCAGCGCCTGCATCGCGGGGACGTTCGGCCCGTAGCCTTCGTCGATGCGGTCGGGCACGTAGAGCGTCGCCTCCCGACCCATCTGGCGCAGCCAGTCGATCAGCAGCGCCGCCGAGGCGCCGCCGTCCACGTCGTAATCGGCAAAAATCGCAATCCGCTCGCGCCCCTTCACTGCGCGGAGAAACCGGTTGGCAGCGGGTTCCATATCCCTCAGGCTGCGTGGGTCAGGCAAAAGCTCACGCAAGGACGGCGCGAGGAAGGCCTCGACCCCCTCTGACGTCACGCCGCGTCGCGCGAGGATCTGCGCCAGTGCCCGGTCGATGCCGCCGGTCTGGGTCAGGGCTTCTGCGGCGCGGTTCACCTCGACCGTCGGACCGACCCACCTTCGGCCGTTCAGGGATGAGGTTACGTTGAGAAAATCCATCAGATCCTGCTCCTGCGGCGTTCAAGCGTCCGCGTCAAAGGTCGCTCGTCCCGCACCGTATCGCGTGATGGGTCCCCGAGGAACGGGCGAGTTAGCAGAGCGCCGCCTCAGACCTCCTCGATACGGATCGCGACCGGAGTCGTCTCGACCACGCCGGTCTTGTCCATGGCCGCCAGCGCGCGATCCAGCGCGTCGCGCGATGTGCGGTGTGTGACGATAAGGACGGGCGCGCCGTCGCCTTCGTGATCGTATTGACGCATTCGGTTGATCGAAATGCCAGCCTCGCCCAGCACGGCGGCGATCTTGGCCAGTGCGCCGGGCTTGTCCTGCAAGGTCATGCGCAGGTAATAGGCGGCCGGGGTGACCGAACGGGCGGGCACGGCATCCACCAGCGAGGTGGCAGCCTGACCAAAGACGGGCAGGCGCAAACCACGCGCGATGTCACAGACATCCGCCATGACCGCCGAGGCGGTCGGCCCTTCGCCCGCGCCGGGGCCGCGCAAGACGATCTGCTCGACCGAGTTGCCCTCGAGCACCACCATGTTGGTGCCGCCCTCCAGCTGGCCGAGTGGCGAGGTCATTGGCACAAGGCAGGGCGACATTCGTTGTTCCAGCCCGCGACCAGTCATCCGCGCCACGCCGAGCAGCTTGATCCGGTAGCCCATGTCACCGGCGGCGCGAATATCCTCGATGGTCAGGCGGCCAATGCCCTCCAGTTCCATCGCGTCAAAGGCGACGCGGGTACCAAAGGCAGCCGACGCCAGAAGCGCCAGCTTGTGCCCGGCGTCGATACCGCCGACGTCCAGTTCGGGGTCGGCCTCCAGGAAGCCCAGTTGATTGGCTTCTTCGAACACGGTCTCATAGGGCAGCCCTGCGCTTTCCATCCGGGTGAGGATGTAGTTGCAGGTGCCGTTCATCACGCCCATGACGCGGGTGATGTCGTTGCCGGCCAGCCCTTCGATCAGGGATTTGACGACCGGGATGCCCCCGGCGACGGCGGCTTCGAAGCGGATCACGCGATTGTGCGCCTCGGCCAGCTCGGCCAGCGCCTGCCCGTGCACCGCCATCATCGCCTTGTTGGCTGTCACCACGTCCTTGCCGGCCTTCAGCGCGGCTTCGGTCGCGGCCTTGGCCGGCCCGTCAGAGCCGCCCATGAGCTCTACAAAGACATCGACATCGTCGCGGGTGGCCAGAACGACCGGATCGTCCTCCCACTCGTATCCCGTCAGGGACACGCCGCGATCCTTGCTGCGGGTGCGGGCCGCGACGGCGGTGATGGTGATTTCGGTGCCGGTGCGCGCGCGCAGCAGGGCGGCCTCGCGGCGGATGATCTTGATGACCCCGACGCCGACCGTTCCCAGCCCGGCAATCCCCAGTCGCAGTTTACCGCTCATGCCCTGTCTCCTGTTTCCGGCGCTTTCGGCGGCCTTAGCGGTTTCGCCGCGTCCATGCAATGCGGCGCGCGAGCCGCGCGAGGTGCCGGAGGCAATATCCGCGTCGTCAGCGGCATGCACCGGCGTGATACTACGCGGTGAGGGAGGGCCTCAGAGGTTGCGCAACCGTTCTGCTTCGGCGCGCAGCCGGGCGGCGCGTGCGTCGAGTTCGGCTTGGTTGACGCTGCCGCCGGATCGCGCGCGCGCGCGCAAGCTGGCGCCCCGATTGCTCAGCGCGGTCTGATCGCCCTCTTCGATACGGGGGGAGCGGGTTCGGGAGACCAATGTTTCGACCGGCACCAATGCGGGATAGGGACCGCTTAACTCCGAAGGCGGAACCGCGCGACCCAGATCCGGCAGTTCGGCGCAGGCCGAGAGCACCAAGAAACAAGCGCCTATTCCAACCGACTTGATCGTCATTCATCCGCCCCTGGTGTTGCCGCCGCGTTCGCGGGGACCCTGCCGGATCCGGTGGCGGGGGGCAAGCGGCCTTGATCTGAACGATTGTTCAGTTACAACGAGGCATGGCACGCACCGCAGGTTCCCATTCCGCCCTGACGGCCCCGCGCATCCGCGAGGCCGCGCAGGCCCTGTTCGCGCAGCATGGCTATGCGGCCGTCTCCATGCGTCAGATTGCGGCTGAGGTCGGGGTGCAGGTCGGCGCGCTCTATAATTATACGTCCGATAAACAGAGCCTGCTGTTCGATCTGATGTCGTCGCACCTGGATGATCTGCTGAGCGCTCGTGCAGAGGATCAAACCGAGGCTGATCCCATGCAGGCCCTCGAACAGTTCACCCGGTTTCACATCCGATTCCACGCGCGGCGGCCCGATGCCGTCTTCATCGCCTATATGGAACTGCGCAATCTCACGCCCGAAAACTTCGCGACGATCGAGGCGATGCGCCGTCGCTATGAGGATGGGTTGAGCGCGATCCTCCGCGAGGGGCAGGCCCAAGGCGCGTTTCGGATCCAAGATGCACGGGTCGCCACCATGGCGATCATCGCGATGCTGACCGGCGTGAATACATGGTTCCGCAAAACCGGGCGGTTAAGCCTCTCCGAAGTCGAAGAGATCTACTGGGACATGATGCGCCGGCTGGTTGTGGCCTGAGGCAAAGGACGCGACGGCCCGGCGGATTAACCGCCGAGCCGTCCGTGTTTCTTGATCACGATATCGCTCGCCGCTCAGACGTTCAGGTCTGCCGACCCCTGAACCGCAGGTGCGATCAATGCGCTGGCTTGATAAAGGTGCCGTTGCGCAGCTCCTTGAACGCCTGCTCCAGTTCCTCGCCGGAGTTCATGACAATCGGACCGTGCCAGGCGACCGGCTCCTGAATAGGGGCGCCCGATATCAACAGGAAGCGCACGCCTTTTTCGCCCGCCTGTACGGTGATCTCATCGCCGGTGCCGAACCGGATCAGCGTGCGATCGCCGGACATGTCGCGGATGTTGACCTCTTCGCCGCGCACCTCCTTTTCCAGCAGCACGCCGGAGGGGTCGGAGGCATCGGCGAAGGCGGCGGAGCCTTCAAAGACATAGGCGAAGGCGCGGCGATAGGTGTCCACGGGCAGCGCCTTTTTCACGCCCGGCGGCACCCATACATCAAGGTACTGCGGATCGGCGGCGATCCCGTCGACTGGCCCGCGTCTGCCCCAGAACTCGCCCACGACGACCCGAACCGTGGTACCGTCATCATCGGTGATTTCGGGGATCTCCCTGGCCTCGACATCCTGATAGCGCGGTGCGGTCATCTTCAGATCGCGCGGCAGATTGGCCCATAGCTGAAAGCCGTGCATCTGGCCCGCGGTGTTTCCCTGCGGCATTTCCTGATGCAGGATCCCCGAGCCGGCGGTCATCCACTGAACGTCCCCGGCGCCGAGCGAACCCTTGTTCCCAAGGCTGTCGGCGTGATCGACCGAGCCCGAGAGGACATAGGTGATGGTCTCGATCCCGCGGTGCGGGTGCCACGGAAACCCGGCCTGATAATCCTGCGGGGCTTCGTTACGGAAATCGTCAAACAGCAGGAATGGGTCCAGCTCGCTCGGGCGGTGAAAGCCAAAGGCACGGTGCAGCTTGACGCCAGCCCCCTCAAGAGTGGGCTGGGCGCGACGGGTCTCTAGGGTAGGGCGGATGGACATGGCTGTCTCCTTTCATGCCTCCGAGATAGGTGAGAGCGGACCACCAGCCAAGTCCCCCGACGGTTCGCGGGGGCAGAGTCGGTGTGCGGTACGGCACATGCCCGACGGCCGCGTCGGCGCTGGTCTCTCGCCCATCTTAAACCTCCTGCGCGGCCTTGCATCCTGAGGGTGGCTCGCCTAACCCCGTCGCGACGCATTGGGCACGACAGGCCCGGCCACCGGGGGAAGACGGATGCAGGACACATTGGCCGAGGTTTCGCCCTCTCGCGGCAGGCAGTTCTTTGCGGTCGCCGTGCTGCTCGGGATGGGCGCGCTGCTTTTGCGCATGACGTTTGCCGGGGCGGGGACCAGTTGGCTGGACGGCCTGGTGTTGGCAATGAGCGTCGTCGCCTTTTACGCCGCCTGGATCATGTACCGCTCGACCGACCGGCGCATCCTGCTGACGACCGAGGGTCTTTTCTTGTCCGACGGCAGCTGCCTTGGCGCGATCGACGACATTGTCTCGGTGGATCGCGGCACCTTTACCTTCAAGCCGTCCAACGGCTTCCTCGTGCGCATGCGCAACAAGGGGGTGTTCATGTGGCAACCGGGTCTCTATTGGCGGATGGGGCGTCGGATCGGCGTCGGCGGCATCGCTCATGCGGCGCAATGCAAACAGATGGCGGATATGCTGTCGATCCGCTTGGCCGAGCGCACCGCCGAAGCGGCCGGGCACTGAAGCGTCCTTTCACGCCCCGGCGGCCTCAGAGGATTTGCTCGTCCCATTTCAACTGATCCGCGAAACGCGGGTTCATGAAGACCAGGGATTTCAGGCGGAAATCATCCATGCCGATCTTGAACGGAATCTTGTAGTCGTTCCACGTCTCCAACAGGATGAATTCATCGCCCGAGGCCACGATCGGCAAGGTGGACCGCATTTGGTTGACGGTGTTGTCCGACAGCGCAACGGCCGAGCCGGTGCCGCGCTTTTCGGACCATGAGACGGAATATTTGTCGGTATCCTCATCGTAGCTCAGCACCGAGATACGTAAGGCCGGATTGATAGTGCGGGTCAATTGGCCGAACAGCCTAAAGGTGCTGTCGACAAAGGTATCGTCGATCTTGAGAGTCTCGCGGGAATAGGCGTCGGCGATGGTAAAGGCCGCCTTCTGGTTCACGCTCTTCATCCGCAGCATGTCGAAAAAGCTGAACATCGCCACGTAGAGCCAGATGACCAGAGGCAACAGGATGATCGCCTCGACCGCGACGAGGCCGCGCGTGTCGCGCAGAAAGTCGCGTCCCGATTCCCGCAGGAAGGCGTTCATGAACCGCAGACGAGAAGGGTGAAAACGTGTCATCAGCTTGGCTCGTTCACAAAGGCGGAGATGGTATAAAGTGAGAAATCGCCGTTGTTGTCTTTGGCGATCTGATCCCCCAGCCCGACGGCGGGAAAGATCGGCGCAATCTTGATGCAGGCCCGCAGGATCATCAGCTGGTTCGCGCCGCCGGCAATGAACGTGCGCACTGGCTTGATCTCTTCGGACTTGTCCACACAATCCGAGGTGGCCGGCAGCGTGGAATAGCTGCGCAGGTTCATCGGCTGCATTTCCAGACGCAGGCTGTTTGCGCAGTCCGGCAGGAACCCGGCATATTTGCAAACCGAGGTTTTCACCGAAGCATGGGTGGGCGCGCCGCCCAGCCCCAGGCGGAGGTCCCGCACAGCCATATCCAACCCCCGCTCCATCATCGTCTGGCGAAAGGTCATCATGCCCATCTCGACCGACGACAGAAGGAAAATCAGGAAGACCGGCAGCATGATCGCAAATTCCACGACAACCGAACCGGTTTCATCCCCCAGCCAACCGCGCAGATGGCGGCGCATATTGCGGACGATCAACGTCATAGGGTCAACCTCAACTGTTTGAGTTGGCGCGCGATAGAGGAGAAGGCCTCGGAAATCTGGACGCCTTCCACGCGGTAGAAGTGGTTGGGAGAAGAGGCGCAGGCCTCCATCTTGGTGGCGGAGTTGTTGTCGATCTCAAAGCCGATCGTGTAGATGTATATGCCCTTTTCCTTGGCCGCCGTGCAGATATTGCTGAGCAGCGTGTCGGCGAGCGTCGGGGAATAATAAACTTCGTAAAGGTCATCTTGGACGCGGGAGTCGACGTCGCGGGCGATGTTCCACATCGAGTACCGTGCCCAGAAAGCCCGCATGTCGGGGGTGTCGTAGGCAAAATCCTTGATCCGGGAGGTTTCGGTATTTTCACCATCGGTCATCAAGACCACGATCTTAACTGTCGGCGTGTTGAAGTCCGCGGGGCGGTCGAGGAATGCGGTATCCACGAGGGAACTGTTGACCAGGCTGTTGATGACCGGACGGAATGCCGGGTCCAGAAGGCCCGCACCCCATTTCATCGCGATATGGATCGAGGTCCGCTCGCGACCTTTCAGACTGTCGATCTGGGTTCTCAGGGCGTTTGCGTTCTGGCTGAACGGGGTCACGGTCTCATAGCTCTGTGTCGGGCATGAGATGTAGTTGAAGTTGCTGTCCGTGTGGCTGAAGTGCTGACCCTGAATGTAGGGATCCGTTGGGCTGATCGACGTCGTCGAAAAATCGGACGGCGTGAATTGAACGCAGTATGAATAGTTGTGCAGCTGGCGCACGTTCAGCCGGTCAAAGATCGCCTGGCCGACGTTCACATCGCCCGTGTAAGGGACCAGTGAGACCGAGACCCGATTAAGCGTTTCGGTGATCAGAACCGTGTCGATGAATTCCTTGGCGGCCGTGTGCAGCCGCGACATGCGATTGTTGTCATCCATGGAGCCGGAAATATCGAGCACAAGGGAAACTTCGGAATTGCCCATGGCCTGTTCGGCGCGGCCTCGGGCGGGCACGGTGAAGGTTTCATAGCCGAGGGGTTTCAGAAAGGGTGTCTTGACGTCGGCCTTCAAGTTGATCTCGACGGAGCGGGCCATTTTGGGGCCGTTGACGTCAATATCATCGGTGGTGATAAAGGCGGCAAGCTGCGCTTTTTTGAAATAATCCAGAACGACCGATTTTGGATCAAGGGAGTTGTCCTTATGCGCTGCGGCAAGTGCAGAGGAATCGATGGTTTGCTGTAGTCGGGTACGCTCCATCTCCGTGCGCATGATATCGACGCCGATCCCCGCGACCATCATCATTATGAGAAGGACGCACATTACCAGCGCCAGCATCACACCGTCTTCGGCTCTTGCAAAATGCGTTATATGACGCCGCATGCGTCTCCTTGCGCTCACCACGTGGTGTGCAATTTTGATCGTGTCGATCATGTCTCTACCCTCTTTCGCCTTAGGCTGACGCGCGGTGCAGAAATGTTGCGGCGCGCTAGCTTGGCTAAATTTTTCACTAAAATGCCTACCTTTGAAATCGGGCTGAAATTGGGCCGGAATGCGGTTGAGAGGTGAAAATCGCGCGGTTTGGCAACAGTTCACGGTTAACGCTCGGATTGGATTTTGGCGCGATCGCTTGCTGCGGGTCGGGCATTCATGCACTGATGGCTGTGCAAGGGCGTGCCGGGCAGCCCCCCGGACCACGCTCCGACGGATCGAACGGCGCACCGGCATCGGTCCCGGTCAGCTCTGACCCTTAGGATGGTGGTGGGAGCCCGGTATCAGGAGGAGAACTAAATGAGCGTCAGCACCCGCAGCGACAGTCCCGATATGGAACCCAGTTTCCGCGAGAGCGTCGATCTGATGTTCAACAGGGCGGTGTCCCTGATGAACCTGTCTCCGGGTCTGGAAGAAAAGATAAGGGTGTGCAACGCAACCTATACCGTCCGCTTCGGGGTGCGATTGCGCGGTCAGATCCACACGTTCACCGGCTACCGTTCGGTTCATTCCGAACATATGGAGCCGGTCAAGGGCGGCATGCGTTTCGCCCTTTCGGTTAACCAGAACGAGGTCGAGGCCCTCGCCGCGCTGATGACCTACAAATGCGCCTTGGTGGAGACGCCGTTCGGCGGCTCCAAGGGCGGGCTGTGCATCGATCCGCGCGATTGGGACGACCACGAACTGGAGCAGATCACCCGCCGTTTCGCCTATGAGCTGATCAAACGCGACCTTATCAACCCGGCCCAGAACGTGCCCGCCCCGGACATGGGCACGGGCGAGCGTGAGATGGCCTGGATCGCGGATCAGTACAAACGCATGAACACCACCGATATCAACGGGCAGGCCTGCGTGACCGGAAAGCCGATCAATGCCGGCGGCATTGCCGGGCGAACCGAAGCCACCGGGCGCGGCGTGCAATATGCCTTGCGTGAATATTTCCGCGACCCCCGCGACGTGGCCCGCGCCAAAATGGAGGGCGGGCTGGACCGTAAGCGGGTGATCGTTCAGGGCCTCGGCAACGTCGGCTACCACGCCGCCAAGTTCCTGGTCGAAGAAGATGGCTGCCTCGTCACGGCCGTTGTCGAACGCGATGGCGCGGTGTTCGATAACGATGGCCTCGATATTCCCCGTCTCAAGGATTGGATCGACACACATGGCGGTGTCTCAGGCTATCCAGAGGCGCGTTTTCACGAGGAAGGCGCCGCGCTGCTGGAGGAGGAGTGCGATATCCTCATCCCCGCCGCGCTGGAGGCGGTCATCGACCGGAGCAATGCCGATCGCATTCGCGCCAAGCTGATCATCGAGGCGGCGAACGGGCCCGTCACCCCCGGTGCCGACGACATCCTGCGCAAGAAGGGTGTGGTGATCATTCCCGACCTCTATGCCAATGCCGGCGGGGTGACGGTCTCCTATTTCGAATGGGTCAAGAACCTGTCGCATATTCGCTTTGGCCGCATGCAGCGCCGTCAGGAGGAGGCGCGTCATGAACTGATCGTGAAGGAGCTGGAGCGTCTCGATCGCTATCTCGGCGATGCCTGGTCGATGAGCCCGGACTTCAAGAGTAAGTATCTACGCGGCGCGGATGAGCTGGAGCTGGTCCGCTCGGGTCTCGACGACACCATGCGCACGGCGTTCCAATCCATGCGCGATGTGCTGCATTCCCGCGAGGATGTGCACGATCTGCGCACGGCAGCCTATATCGTGGCAATCGAACGGGTGGCCGGCAGTTACCGTGCAAAGGGGCTATAGAGGTTTTGTATGCGCGCGCCGCGCGCCGCGGTCGATCTCCGCGGGTCCGGTTCAAGGTCGGTATTTCGGGTCGGATTGCTTTGGACAGCAACATAGCAACTGTGGCGCGATCAAAAGGGCAGGGGGTGAGGCCTCCGTCCGTCTGCGCTAGGACGGTACGGCGCGGAAGTTCGCAGGCCAGTGCGAATGAATCCGCGCGCAGCATGCAAGAGGGCTTGCCTTAATGGCGGATGCGGCGTATCTGGCCCCCTCATCATGACTCCACCGGAATCACGGTGACCCAGCGCATGTGCGTCAGGGGCCTGCCGGTGATGTTGAAAAGGATAAAGTGACATGAGCGCGAAAGAGCTTCGTGACAAGACCCCCGATCAGCTGCGCGAGCAGCTTGTCGAGCTGAAGAAAGAGCAGTTCAACCTGCGCTTTCAGCAAGCCACCAGCCAGCTGGAGAACCCGGCACGTATGCGCGCCGCGCGCCGTGAGGCCGCCCGTGTGTTGACCGTGCTGAATCAAAAAGCCGCCGCAGCGGCTGAATAAGGGGACTCCAGATGCCTAAACGAATTCTTACCGGTGTCGTGACATCCGACGCCAATGCCCAGACCGTGACCGTGTCGGTGGAACGCCGCTTCACACATCCGGTTCTGAAAAAGACCATCCGTAAGTCCAAGAAGTACCGGGCTCACGATGAGCAGAACACCTATAAAAAAGGTGATCAGGTTCGCATTCAGGAATGTGCGCCGAAATCCAAGACCAAACGCTGGGAAGTCCTCACCGCCTAGGCGGGGCTTTTCAGCTTAATCGAAACCCTGGGGGCTTGAGGCGCTGCAGCCTTCCCCAAAGGTCGGGAGAAACCAAATGATCCAGATGCAGACCAATCTGGATGTAGCTGACAACTCTGGCGCGCGCCGGGTTCAGTGCATCAAGGTTCTCGGCGGGTCACACCGTCGATATGCGTCGGTTGGCGACATCATCGTTGTTTCGGTGAAGGAAGCCATTCCGCGCGGTCGTGTGAAGAAGGGTGACGTCCGCAAGGCCGTCGTCGTTCGCACCGCCAAAGAAGTTCGTCGTGACGATGGCACCACCATCCGTTTCGACCGCAATGCCGCCGTCATCCTGAACAACGCCGGGGAGCCCGTGGGCACCCGCATCTTCGGGCCGGTCGTTCGCGAGCTGCGCGCCAAGAACTTCATGAAGATCATCTCGCTTGCTCCGGAGGTGCTGTAAATGGCTGCCAAACTCCGCAAGGGTGACAAGGTCGTCGTGATTGCCGGCAAGGACAAGGGCAAGACCGGTGAGATCACCAAGGTCATGCCGCAGGACGGCAAGGCCATCGTCGATGGCGTGAACATGGCGATCCGCCACACGCGCCAGACCCAGACCTCGCAAGGTGGTCGTCTGCCCAAGGCCCTCCCCATCGAGATTTCGAACCTCTCGCTGGTGGATGCCAACGGCAAGCCGACCCGCGTCGGCTTCAAGATGGACGGCGACAAGAAAGTGCGCTTTGCCAAGACCACGGGGGACGTGATCGATGCTTGATACTGAAAATTACACCCCGCGTCTGAAGGCCGCCTACGCTTCTACAATTCGCCCCGCGATGAAGGAAGAGTTCGGCTACAAGAACGACATGCAGATTCCGCGTCTGGACAAGATTGTCCTGAACATCGGCTGCGGTGCCGAAGCCGTGCGCGACAGCAAGAAAGCCAAGTCGGCCCAGGAAGACCTGAGCACGATCGCTGGCCAGAAAGCCGTCGTCACGCTGGCCAAGAAGTCGATCGCTGGTTTTCGCGTACGTGAAGAGATGCCGCTCGGTGCGAAAGTCACCCTGCGCGCGGACAAGATGTACGAATTCCTCGACCGTCTGATCACCATCGCAATGCCCCGTATCCGCGATTTTCGCGGCGTTTCGGGAAAGTCCTTCGATGGCCGTGGCAACTATGCCCTGGGCCTGAAAGAGCACATCGTGTTCCCCGAGATCAACTTCGACAAGGTCGATGAGAACTGGGGCATGGACATTGTGATCGCCACCACCGCGGCAACCGACGCGGAAGCCAAGGCGCTGTTGAAGCATTTCAACATGCCCTTCAACAGCTGATCCGCGGGAGATTTAGATATGGCTAAAAAATCCATGATCGAGCGCGAGAAAAAGCGCGAGCGTCTGGTGAAGAAGTACGCTGCGAAGCGTGCGGCTTTGAAAGAGATCATCAACGATGAGTCCAAGCCGATGGAAGAGCGTTTCCGCGCGACCCTGAAGCTGGCCGAGCTGCCGCGCAACTCGTCCCCGACCCGCCTCCACAACCGTTGCCAGCTGACCGGCCGCCCGCACGCTTACTACCGTAAGCTGAAGCTGTCGCGGATCATGCTGCGGGACCTCGGCTCCAACGGCCAGATCCCCGGTCTCGTGAAATCCAGCTGGTAAGGAGGGTATGACATGAACGATCCTGTCGGCGATATGCTCACACGTATCCGCAACAGCCAGTTGCGCGGTAAATCCGTCGTCTCCACTCCGGCCTCCAAGCTTCGCGCCTGGGTTCTGGATGTTCTGGCGGACGAAGGCTACATCCGTGGCTACGAAAAAGGCAACGATGTCAACGGTCACCCGACCCTTGAGATCAGCCTGAAATACTACGAAGGCACCCCCGTCATTCGCGAGATCAAGCGTGTTTCCACGCCCGGTCGCCGTGTTTACATGGGTGTCAAGGACGTCCCGCAGGTCCGTCAGGGCCTCGGTGTGTCGATTGTCTCCACGTCCAAGGGCGTGATGTCGGACGCAGCAGCTCGCAGCCAGAACGTTGGCGGCGAGGTGATCTGCACCGTCTTCTAAGGAGGTCTGTAATGTCTCGTATTGGTAAACGACCAGTCGACCTGCCGTCGGGCGTCACCGCCACGATTTCCGGCCAGACCGTTGAAGTGAAGGGGCCGAAAGGCGCCCACAGCTTCACCGCGACGGACGATGTCACGATCAAGCAGGACGACAACACCATCTCGGTTACGCCGCGTGGCTCATCCAAACGCGCACGCCAGCAGTGGGGCATGTCCCGCACGGTTGTCGCGAATATGGTGCAAGGCGTCACCACCGGCTTCAAGAAAGAGCTTGAGATCACCGGTGTTGGTTATCGTGCCGCGGTTCAGGGCAACACCCTGAAGCTGAACCTTGGCTATTCGCATGACGTCGATTTCCCGATCCCATCGGGTGTGACCGTCACTGCGCCTAAGCCGACTGAAATCGTCATCGAGGGCTCCGACGCCCAGCTTGTGGGCCAGGTTGCGGCGAACATCCGCGAATGGCGCGCGCCTGAACCCTACAAGGGCAAGGGCATCAGGTACAAAGGCGAATATATCTTCCGCAAGGAAGGTAAGAAGAAGTAAGGACCAGGCAAATGGCAACTACAAAACGTTCCCTGTTCCTGAAGCGCCGTATGCGCGTCCGGAGCAAACTCCGCAAGGTGAACGCCGGGCGCGTTCGGCTTTCGGTCCACCGTTCGAACAAGAACATCAGCGTCCAGCTGATCGACGATGTGAACGGGGTCACGCTGGCCTCGGCCTCGTCGCTCGAAAAGGACCTGGGTGTTGTGGGCAAGAACAACATCGACGCGGCGACCAAGGTTGGCTCGGCGATTGCCGAGCGGGCCAAGAAGGCCGGCGTCAGCGAAGCCTACTTCGACCGTGGCGGCTTCCTCTTTCATGGCAAGGTGAAGGCTCTGGCCGAAGCTGCGCGTGAAGGCGGTCTGAAAATCTAAAGGGCAGGCCGGGCGCAAGTCCGGCCGTTCTTCGCACATGCTGCCGGAATTGACCGGCAATTCGCTTGCGGGCCGTAAGGCCCCGATGATCCGGGAGCGTGCGGCTCACCAAGGATCGACCAGATCGGGTTGGATGACCCAAGGAAATCAAAGGAGAGCCCATGGCTCGTGATGATAAACGAGGCGGCCATCGCCGCGACCGTGACGAAACACCGGAATTTGCCGATCGCCTGGTCGCGATCAACCGCGTGTCCAAGACCGTTAAGGGTGGTAAGCGTTTCGGCTTTGCCGCGCTTGTTGTCGTGGGCGATCAAAAGGGCCGCGTCGGCTTTGGCAAGGGTAAGGCGAAAGAGGTCCCCGAGGCCATTCGCAAAGCCACAGAGCAGGCCAAGCGTCAGATGATCCGCGTGCCGCTGCGCGAAGGCCGCACCCTGCACCACGACATGGAAGGTCGTCACGGTGCCGGCAAGGTCGTCATGCGTACCGCGCCAACCGGGACCGGGATCATCGCCGGTGGTCCGATGCGTGCCGTTTTCGAAATGCTGGGCGTTCAGGACGTGGTGGCAAAGTCCATCGGTTCGCAGAACCCCTACAACATGATCCGCGCCACGCTGGACGGTCTCAACAAAGAGTCGAGCCCGCGCATGGTGGCGCAGCGTCGTGGCAAGAAAGTTGCTGACATTCTGCCCAAGCGCGACGAAGCGCCGGCCGATTCCAGCCAAGTCGCCGAGGAGGCCTGATCATGGGAACTATCGTCGTCAAACAGACCGGTTCGCCGATCCGTCGTCCCGCCAAGCAGCGCGCCACGCTGATCGGCCTGGGCCTGAACAAGATGCATCGTACGCGGGAGCTGGAGGACACGCCTTCGGTTCGCGGTATGATCCGTTCGATCTCTCACATGGTCGAGATCGTCGAAGAGAAAAAGTGACTGAGGGCGGGTTAGCCGCGTGTCAGCCACAGGAGCACCCCGGTCGAAAGGCCGGGGTGTTTTGTGTTTCGGGGCGTGGCCGGTTTATGGCAAGCCTCGGCGATGTTTCGCGGCTTGAGGCGTGCGTATTTATCGGAAAAGTGAAAGTTCTGTGCTGGCGGTACGGGCGGTGAGCGTGCGCTGGAATGGTGACCCGCTGAGGTTTTTCAGCCGCCGGGTCTCCTGACGGACTACCGCTGCAATCGTGTGTCGGCGGACGCTTGGCCTCTGGCGGTGTTGCTCACTGCAAGACAGCATCAGATCGCTTGAAACTCGGTCATGAAGAGCCTATACGCCCCCGGTGGCCCGACCTCCGAGTCGGTGATCCCGTTTATCAAACAAGAAAAGCCGCGTCCCCTCCACATCGCTTCGAGAGGGTGTTCCGGCAAGGAGAAGCGACATGAAACTTCACGAACTCAGCGACAATCCCGGCGCAACAAAACGCCGCATGCGCGTAGGCCGTGGCCCCGGCTCTGGCAAGGGCAAGATGGGTGGCCGTGGTATCAAGGGTCAGAAATCCCGTTCGGGTGTGGCCATCAAGGGCTACGAGGGTGGCCAGATGCCGCTTTACCAGCGTCTGCCCAAGCGCGGCTTTAACAAGCCGAACCGCAAGGAATACGCTGTCATCAACCTCGGCCTGATCGCGAAATTCATCGAAGCCGGCAAGCTGGACGCCGGAAGCATCACCGAGGACAGCCTGGTCGCCTCGGGCGCGATCCGCCGCAAGCTGGACGGCATCCGCGTGCTGGCCAAGGGCGAAATCGGCACCAAGGTGACGATTGAAGTGACCGGCGCCTCCAAGGGCGCCATCGAAGCCGTCGAGAAAGCCGGTGGTTCGCTGAAGGTCACGGCTGCGCAAGCCGCAGAGTAAGTGGTTGTGGGCGGCTTCGGGGCCGCATACATAACTCCAAGTTTTCCAAAAGCGCCGCCGTGCCGGAAAATCGGCCCGGCGGCGTTTGCTTGAAAGAGAGAGCCACATGGTATCCGCAGCAGAACAGATGGCGGCCAATACAAGCTGGGCGTCGCTCGGCAAAGCGACCGACCTGCGCAACCGCATCCTTTATACGATCATGCTTCTCATCGTTTACCGCCTCGGGACCTGGATCCCGGTGCCGGGGATCGACGGCGCGGCATTGCGGAACTTCATGGAAGGTGCGGGGCAGGGGATCGGCGGCATCCTGACGATGTTCACCGGTGGTGCGCTCGGTCGGATGGGGATCTTTGCGCTAGGCATCATGCCCTACATCTCGGCCTCGATCATCGTTCAGTTGCTGGGCTCCATGGTGCCTGCGCTTGAGCAGATGAAGAAAGAGGGCGAGCAGGGTCGCAAGAAGATGAACCAGTACACGCGCTACGGCACCGTGTTCCTGGCGACGCTTCAATCCTATGGCCTCGCCGTGTCGTTGCAGGCCGGCGACCTCGTCCAAGCGGATATTCCCTACTGGTTCTTCGTCACGACCTGCATGGTCACGCTGATCGGCGGCACGATGTTCCTGATGTGGCTGGGTGAACAGATCACCGCGCGCGGTCTGGGCAACGGCATCTCGCTGATCATCTTTGTCGGCATCATCGCAGAGCTGCCGGCGGCGCTGGCGCAGTTCTTTGCCTCGGGCCGCTCCGGTGCGATTTCTCCGGCGGTGATCGTGGGCGTCATCGTCATGGTGATCGCGACCATTGCCTTCGTCGTCTTCATGGAGCGCGCCCTGCGCAAGATCCATATCCAGTATCCCCGCCGTCAGGTCGGGATGAAGGTCTATGACGGCGGCTCTTCGCATCTGCCGATCAAGGTGAACCCGGCGGGCGTGATCCCGGCGATCTTTGCCTCGTCGCTTTTGTTGCTGCCGGTCACGATATCGACCTTTTCGGGGAATTCGACCTCACCGGTGATGTCGACGATCCTGGCTTACTTCGGCCCCGGTCAGCCGCTCTATCTGCTGTTCTTTACCGGCATGATCGTGTTCTTCGCGTATTTCTATACCTTCAACGTGGCGTTCAAGCCCGATGACGTCGCGGACAACCTCAAGAACCAGAACGGCTTTGTTCCCGGCATCCGTCCGGGCAAGAAAACCGCCGAATACCTCGAATATGTCGCCAATCGCGTTCTGGTCCTCGGGTCGGCCTACCTTGCGGCAGTTTGTCTCCTTCCGGAGATTCTGCGTAGCCAACTCGCGATCCCTTTCTATTTTGGCGGTACTTCGGTCCTGATCGTCGTTTCGGTCACTATGGACACGATCCAACAGGCGCAATCGCATCTGCTGGCTCATCAATATGAAGGTCTGATTGAAAAATCGCAGCTGCGCGGCAAAGGGAGCCGCCGTGCGAAACGCAGGGGGGCAGCACGCCGATGAACATCATTCTTCTTGGACCGCCGGGCGCGGGCAAAGGTACACAGGCCCGCAAGCTGGTCGAAGATCGCGACATGATCCAACTGTCCACCGGGGACATGCTGCGTGAGGCGCGCACCTCGGGCACCGAGATGGGGCAGATCGTCGCCGAAGTGATGGACAGCGGCAAGCTGGTCACGGATGAGATCGTCATCGGACTGATCCGCGAAAAGCTGGAAGGCGACAAGAAGGGCGGCTTCATCTTTGACGGCTTTCCGCGCACGTTGGCCCAGGCCGACGCGCTGGAAGAGCTGCTGACCGAGATGGATGAGACGCTGGACGCTGTCATCGAGCTGCGTGTGCAGGACGAGGCGCTGGTCGCCCGCATTGTCGGTCGTTCGACCTGTGGCAACTGCGGTGAGGTCTATCACGACCTGACCAAGCCGATTCCGGCCGACGGCAAGTGCACGGTCTGCGGCGGGACGGAGTTCAAGCGTCGCGCCGATGACAACGAAGAGAGCCTCAAGACCCGCCTGATGGAATACTACAAGCAGACCTCGCCGCTGCTGGGCTATTACCACGTCAAGGGCGCGCTGCGCTCTGTCGACGGTCTGGCGGACATGCGCGACGTGGAAGCGGCGATTGCAGAGGTTCTCGACGCCTGATCCGACTGGGCAGCATCCCACCCCATAAGATTGAATTGATGATCCCCGTCCGGCATGGCCTGGCGGGGATTTTCTCGTCCGGCCACAATCATCGGGCCGGTCTGTTGACGTATTCTGGATATGGCATATGTCTTCCGTCAAAGGAGGCCATTATGACCATGTTTCGACGAGAGAGCCCATCCAGCGGGGACGCATCGCCCCGCGTGATCGGGTTTTACGAACAGGAGACCGGCAGCGTTCAATATGTTGCCGTCGATGAGCAGACGAAGGAATGTGTGTTGATCGACGTGGTGCAGGACTTCGATCCCAAATCCGCGAAGACCTCTCATCACAGCGCTCGGGAGATCCTCGACTACGTGGCAGAGCATGGCTGGAAGGTCGTCCGTATCCTCGACACCCATCCGCACGCGGATCACATGATGGCCGCCGCCTGGCTGAAGGACCAGACCGGTGCTCCGATCGGGATCGGCGAAAAGGTTTGCGAGATCGCGCAGCTCTGGGCCGACATCTACAACCTGCCCGATACCTTCGACCCGGCGCGCGACTTCGACCACCTTTTCGCGGATGGCGAGGAATTCGCCCTTGGGACTCTCACGGCGCGCGTGATGTTATCGCCGGGCCATACCCTCGGCTCCGTGACTTACGTGATCGGGGACGCGGCTTTTGTCCATGACACCTTCATGCACGTGGACAGCGGAACCACGCGCGCGGATTTTCCCGGCGGATCGACCGAGGTTTTGTGGGACAGCCTGCAGGAGCTGCTGCGCCTGCCGGACGAGACGCGCCTTTTCATAGGGCACGATTATCCACCCGTGGATGATCGCGAAGATCCTGCCTGGGAGGCGAGCGTCGCCGAGCATCGCGCCCACAACAAACATATCGGCGGCGATGTCAGCAAGGCGGACTATATCAAGTTGCGGGATGAGCGCGACGCCACCCTGCCGCTTCCGGACCGGATGTTGCACGCGCTGCAAGTCAATTTGCGCGGCGGTCGTCTGCCAGAGGCAGAGGCCGACGGGCACAGTTACTTCAAGATACCTGCCAACAAGATGTGAAGGAGCTTCACGATGAAAACCGAAAATACCGATCAGGGCGTCCTGGAAATCTGGACACCTGAGGAGGTGGCGCAAGCGCTCGACAAACATGAGATTGCGTTGATCGACGTGCGCACGCCACAGGAATATATGTTCGAACACATTCCAGGTGCGCTGTTGTTCCCGATGTCCTTCTTTGACGCGGCGCATCTGCCCAGCCAGGATGGCAAGCGCCTGGTGTTTTATTGCGGGTCCTCCGTGCGCTCTGGCAAAATGGCGCAAAAGGCGATGGCAGCAGGGTATTCCCCGATGGCTCATCTCGAAGGGGGGTTCGGCAACTGGAAGAAATCCGGTCAACGTTACGTCGGAACAGAGATGTCGAGCGGCGCGCCCAAAGAGATGACCGCCTGACGGATGGACTTTTCGCCCTTCGCGATCCCTGATAAGGTCGCGAGGGCAGGGGCTGTGACCCACTGTCGCCGAACCTGGCCCCCAATGCGGATGCGCGATTGTCGTGCGTCCGTCATATTCGTGGTTCAGGGGTTGACCCCAAAGGTTTTCAATCATACCACGCGCTATCCACGCAAAGGGCTGATTCCGGCTATTTGCAGGGTATCGCCGTATGACCCTTGGCTTGGTGAGTTCTCTCCGGGCCTTGTGTTGTGAAAAAAGGGCCTGGTGCTACGGGCTCGCAACGAAAAAGGAAGACAGACATTGGCACGTATTGCCGGCGTTAACATCCCGACTGCAAAGCGGGTTCCAATCGCCCTCACCTACATCACCGGTATCGGACCGGCCGCTGCAAAGGCCATCTGCGAGGCCGTGAACATCGATCAAACCCGCCGCATCAACGAATTGTCGGACGCCGAAGTGCTCTCCATCCGCGAGCATATCGACGCCAACTTCACCGTTGAAGGCGACCTGCGCCGTGAGACGCAGATGAACATCAAGCGCCTGATGGACCTTGGCTGCTATCGCGGTCTGCGTCATCGTCGCAACCTTCCGGTGCGCGGTCAGCGGACCCACACCAACGCTCGCACACGCAAAGGCCCCGCAAAGGCCATTGCCGGCAAGAAGAAATAAGGGAGGCTGACAGATGGCACGCGATACCAAACGCACCAAGAAGAAGGTCTCCAAGAACATCGCCGCTGGCGTTGCTCACGTGAATTCTTCGTTCAACAACACCAAGATCCTGATCTCCGACGTGCAGGGCAATGCCATTGCATGGTCGTCGGCCGGCACGATGGGTTTCAAGGGGTCGCGCAAGTCGACCCCCTACGCCGCCCAGATGGCCGCCGAAGATGCGGGCAAGAAAGCCCAGGATCATGGCGTCAAGACGCTGGAAGTCGAAGTTCAAGGCCCTGGTTCGGGTCGTGAATCCGCGCTCCGCGCCCTGGCTGCCGTCGGGTTCAACATCACCTCGATCCGTGACGTGACCCCGATGGCCCACAACGGCTGCCGCCCGCCGAAGCGCCGCCGCGTCTGATCGCAGTTTGACTTAACGGAGGTCGCGTTTCGCGCGGCCTCCTGTCGTCATTTTACCTCGGGTGTTTCGTCCTTAGGGACATGGGGACGAAACGAGCATGGAGGGACGTACATGATCCATAAGAATTGGGCAGAACTGATCAAGCCGACCCAGCTTGACGTCAAGCCGGGTTTCGACCCGTCGCGACAGGCCACCGTCGTCGCCGAACCGCTGGAACGCGGTTTTGGCCTGACGCTTGGCAACGCGCTGCGGCGCGTGCTGATGAGCTCGCTTCAGGGCGCGGCCATCACCTCGGTACAGATCGACAACGTTCTGCACGAGTTCTCCTCCATCGCCGGTGTCCGTGAGGACGTGACCGACGTGGTCCTGAACCTCAAAGGTGTGTCGCTGCGCATGGAAGTCGAGGGGCCCAAGCGTCTTTCGATCAATGCCAAGGGTCCGGGCGTCGTCACCGCCGCCGAGATCTCGGAAAGCGCGGGCATCGAGGTTCTGAACAAGGAACACGTGATCTGCCACCTCGACGAAGGGGCGTCGCTGTTCATGGAATTGACCGTGAACACCGGCAAGGGCTACGTGCCCGCCGACCGCAACAAGCCCGAGGATGCGCCGATTGGCCTGATCCCGATCGATGCGATCTACTCGCCGATCAAGAAGGTCTCCTACGACGTGCAGCCGACCCGCGAAGGTCAGGTTCTGGACTATGACAAGCTGACCATGAAGATCGACACCGACGGTTCGATCACCCCGGATGATGCCGTGGCCTACGCCGCGCGGATCCTTCAGGATCAGCTGTCGATCTTCGTCAACTTTGATGAGCCGGAATCGGCGTCGCGTCAGGACGACGATGATGGTCTGGAGTTCAACCCGCTGCTGCTGAAGAAGGTGGACGAACTGGAGCTGTCGGTGCGTTCGGCCAACTGCCTGAAGAACGACAACATCGTTTATATCGGTGATTTGATTCAAAAAACCGAAGCCGAGATGCTGCGCACGCCGAACTTTGGCCGCAAGTCCTTGAACGAGATCAAGGAAGTGCTGTCGGGCATGGGTCTGCACCTTGGCATGGACGTCGAGGATTGGCCGCCGGACAATATCGAAGACCTGGCTAAGAAGTTCGAAGACCAGTTCTGATGGCGGGGCCGGGGTAATCCGGCCTGCCAAGCTTCCGGGCCGGAGCGATCCGGCCCATACGACCAAGATCGGGCATCCGCCCCAAGGAGAGCGCCCCCCACGCAGGGTCGCCAGACAAAGCAAAACCGCCCGTAGAGGGCACATTAGGAGAAGAAACATGCGTCACGCCCGTGGTTACCGCCGCCTGAATCGCACCCATGAACACCGCAAGTCGCTGTTCGCCAACATGACCTGCTCGCTTATCGAGCATGAGCAGATCAAGACCACCCTGCCCAAAGCCAAGGAACTGCGTCCCATCGTGGAAAAGCTGGTGACCATGGCGAAAAAGGGTGATCTGCACTCGCGCCGCACCATCGCTTCGCGGATCAAGCAGGACGATGCGGTCAAGAAGTTGTTCGACGTGCTCGGCCCGCGCTACGCCGACCGTCCCGGCGGTTACATCCGCATCATGAAAGCCGGTTTCCGTTATGGTGATATGGCGCCGATGGCGATCATCGAATTCGTCGATCGCGACGTTGACGCCAAAGGCGCAGGCGACAAGGCCCGCGTTGCCGCCGAAGAGGCAGCGGACGAATAATTCCGTCCAGCCAATGCGCAAGTTTATTGAAAGGCCCTCGCTGTGATGCGAGGGCCTTTCGCGTTTGTTCGCGCGCGCGCACTGGCCGGTTATCACCCAGAGGTCCCGCCATCGCCCTGCCAAGCTTGCATTTCACCAGCCCGCTCCGCATATCAACGGAATGATTAAAACCCTGTTTCTCCCTTCGCTCATGGCCGCGCTGCTGCTGGCCCTGCCCATGCCGGGCGCTGCTCAAGACCTCGTCCCGCGGTCGCGCGCTGAAATATCGCTGTCATTTGCGCCGGTGGTGAAACAGACGACACCTGCCGTGGTGAATATCTATGCCAGCCGGGTGGTCGAAACCCGATCTTCGCCCTTTGCCGACGATCCGTTCTTCCGCGAGTTCTTCCGGGGCTTCGGCGCGACCCGGCCTCAGGTGCAGAATTCGCTCGGCTCCGGCGTCGTGCTGACTGGCAGCGGTATTGTTGTGTCCAATTACCATGTCGTGGCACAGGCCGACGACATTCGCGTGGTCCTGAACGATCGGCGCGAATTTTCCGGCCGCGTGCTTTTGGCGGATGCCGAGGCGGATCTCGCCATCATCCAGATCGAGGACGCGCCCGCCGATATGGCTCATCTCAACCTGCGCGACAGCGACGACGTAGAGGTTGGGGAATTGGTGCTCGCCATCGGTAATCCCTTCGGCGTGGGGCAGACCGTGTCGTCGGGGATCGTGTCGGGCCTCGCACGCTCCGGTACCGCGACGGGGGAGGGGCGCGGCTATTTCATTCAGACCGACGCGCCGATTAACCCCGGTAATTCCGGCGGCGCGCTGGTGGATATGGAGGGCAGGCTGATCGGCGTGAACACCTCCATCCTGACGCGGTCGGGCGGGTCCAACGGGATCGGCTTTGCCATTCCCGCCGCTCTGGTCGCGCAATTCGTCGCACAGGCCGAGCAGGGCCATGCGTATTTTCAACGGCCATGGGCCGGTATTTCGGGGCAGGAGGTCGACGCCGCCATGGCCGAAACTCTCGGCCTTTCGGTGCCGGGTGGAGTCATCATAGCGAGCCTGCATCGCCTCAGCCCCTTTGCCGAGGCGGGGATCGAGGTCGGGGATGTCATCCGCGCCGTTGACGGGCAGGCGGTGAACACGCCGCCCGAGATGATCTTTCGCATGTCTGTCGCCGGCTTGGGGGCGGAGGCAAGGGTGAGTTATTATCGCGACGGTAAGGACCGCGAAACCACGGTCAGCCTGATCGCCGCGCCGGAAGATCCCCCCCGTGAGCCCATGGTGACCGGACCTGACAGCCCGATCCCGGGTGTCGAGGTCGAGACGGTGAACCCCGCCGTCGCTGCCGGGCAGGGCTTGGATACCGAACTGCGCGGCGCGCTGATCACAGATCCCGGCGCCATTGGCGGTCGCGTGGGTCTGCTGCGCGGCGATGTGGTCGTGGCGGTGAACGGGATCGCCGTGACGGATGGCGCGAGTTTCGAGGAGGTGCTGAAGACGGCTAGGCGGCAGCTCCATATCGGCTTGCTTCGGGGTGGGCGGCAGTTGACGCTGCGCCTGCGTCTCTGATGGCGGATTTATTTGAAACGGCGGGGGCAGGGTCCGCGGCACCGCGCCCGCTGGCGGATCGCCTGCGCCCGCAAACCCTGGCCGAGGTGATCGGCCAGCAACAGGTGCTCGGGCCGGATGCGCCGCTTGGGGTGATGTTGGCCTCGGGGAGTTTGTCTTCGCTGATCCTCTGGGGGCCGCCGGGGGTGGGCAAGACGACGATTGCTCGGCTTCTGGCAGATGAGACCGAGATGGACTTCATCCAGATCTCAGCGATCTTTACCGGGGTCGCGGACCTCAAGAAGGTGTTCGAGACCGCCCGCCAGCGTCGTCGCGCCGGGATGGGGACGTTACTCTTCGTCGACGAAATCCACCGATTCAACAAGGCGCAACAGGACGGGTTCCTGCCTCATATGGAGGATGGCACCATCCTGTTGGTCGGGGCCACCACGGAAAATCCGTCGTTTGAGCTGAACGCCGCTCTGCTCAGCCGCGCGCAGGTTCTGGTGTTGGAGCGTCTGGGCGGTGACGACATGGAACGCCTGCTTGAACGCGCGGAAACCGAGTTGTCGCGCGAGCTGCCCTTGACGCCTGACGCCCGCGATGCTTTGCGCGAGATGGCCGATGGCGATGGCCGGGCGCTCTTGAACCTAGTGGAGCAAATCGCCGCCTGGACCGTCACCGCGCCGCTGGATCGCGAGGCACTGTCGTCCCGGTTGATGCGACGTGCCGCCAAATACGACAAGTCGGGCGAGGAGCACTACAACCTGATCTCCGCGCTGCATAAATCGGTGCGTGGCTCGGACCCGGACGCGGCGCTTTACTGGCTGGCGCGGATGCTTGCGGGGGGGGAGGACCCGCGGTTCCTCGCCCGACGCATCACGCGCATGGCGGTGGAGGACATCGGCCTCGCCGATCCGCAGGCGCAGGGCATCTGCCTTGAGGCCTGGCAAGTTTACGAGCGGCTCGGCTCTCCCGAAGGGGAGCTGGCGCTGGCGCAGGCCCTCGTCTACCTCGCCCTCGCGCCGAAATCCAACGCGACTTACGTGGCCTACAAAGGCGCGATGGCGCTGGCGAAAAAGACTGGCAGCGCGATGCCGCCCAAGCACATCCTGAACGCGCCGACCGGTATGATGAAGGATCAGGGCTACGGCGCGGATTATGCCTACGACCATAATGCCGAGGACGGGTTTTCCGGGCAGAACTACTTTCCCGACGGGGTGCCGCGCCCGGACCTCTATCAACCTGTCGAACGTGGTTTTGAGCGCGATCTGAAAAAGCGAGTGGAGTATTTTCAAAAGCTGCGTACGAAACGCGGCGGGGCCTGACTGGCCCGTCTTTTCGCGCCCCCCCAGATCGGTGCCCGGCCACGCGCCCCGCCACGCCCGCATTGACTTCGCCCCGATCCGGGGCCATGACCCCCGGCATGATCCAGACCCTTTCATACGTGGCCCTCGGCGGCGCGGTCGGCGCCTCGGCGCGCTACCTGACCGGTGTGGCGGCGCTGCGTCTGATGGGGCCGGGGTTCCCATGGGGGACACTGGCGGTCAACGTCGTCGGGTCGTTCCTGATGGGCGGGTTGGTCGTGGCGCTGGCGCAGTTTAGCGCGACGCGTTTCGCGCCCCTTCTGATGACCGGCCTGCTGGGCGGATTCACCACGTTTTCGGCGTTTTCGCTGGACGCGGTGAGCCTTTGGGAGCGGGGCGCGGTGGCGCAGGCGGTCTCTTATGTTGCGGCTTCGGTCGTGTTGTCCCTGACGGCGCTGGTCGCCGGTCTATTCCTGGCGAGGTCGCTGACATGAGCGGTGTGCAGATGATTACGGTGGCCGAGGCAGATGGAGGCCAGCGGCTGGACCGGTGGCTACGCCAGCAGTTCCCGCAGCTGACCCAGGGACGGATCGAAAAGATGTGCCGCAAGGGCGATCTGCGCGTCGACAAGGGTCGGGTCAAATCGGCGAGCCGGCTGGAGGCCGGGCAGGTCGTGCGTGTCCCGCCGATCCCCGACGGCGAAGCGCCGCAGCCCGAACAGGCGCCGCGGATTTCCGAGGCCGATGCCAGGCTGATGCAATCCTGCGTAATCTGGAAAGATGACGACGTCATTGTGCTGAACAAGCCGGCCGGCCTCGCAACGCAGGGCGGCAGCAAGCAGACCCGCCACGTCGATGGCCTCTCCGAAGCGCTGACGTTCGGCTACGACGAAAAGCCCCGTCTGGTGCACCGGCTGGACAAGGATACCTCGGGCGTTTTGCTTTTGGCGCGCACGCGGCAGGCGGCGCAGGCGCTGACCGCTGCGCTGCGTCACAAGGAAACACGCAAAATCTACTGGGCGCTCGTCGCGGGCGTTCCGACCCCATACTTGGGCGAAATTCGTTACGGTTTGATGAAGGCCGGCGGCCATGGCAAATCAGGGGAGGGCGAGAAGATGGTCGCCATCCATCCGAATGAGGTCCACCATACCGAAGGCGCGAAACGTGCGCATACCCTCTACGCCACGCTATACCGCGTCGGCAGCCGCGCCTCATGGGTGGCGATGGAGCCGCTAACAGGACGCACGCATCAGTTGCGCGCCCACATGACCGAGATCGGGCATCCGATCATCGGGGATGGCAAATACGGCGGCTCGGGGCAGGAGAACCTGGGCGACGGCTGGGGCGCGCAGCTGGGAGGCATGATCTCTAAAAAGCTGCACCTGCACGCGCGTTCGATGACCTTTGAGCATCCGGTGACCAAACGCCCCCTGACCGTGACCGCGCCGTTGCCCGAGCATATGGCGCATAGTTGGGACACCATGGGCTGGACCGAGGATTTGGCCGCCGACGATCCCTTTGAATCGCTGCGCTGATGTCGCTGCGGCTGGTGATCTTTGACGTTGACGGAACGCTTGTCGACAGTCAGGGCGACATTGTCGCCTCGATGGATGCAGCCTTTGTCGGGGTGGGGCTGATCCCGCCGTCGCGCGCCGAAATACTCAGCATCGTGGGCCTGTCGCTGGACCGCGCTATCCATCAGCTTGCGCCGCAAACGCCGGTCGAGATGCTCAAAGAGATGGTCGCGCGCTACAAGGCGGAATATCAGGCGTTGCGTGCACGCGCAGGGGCGGCCTCCAGCCCGCTTTACCCCGGTATTCGTGCGGTGGTCGACGCGTTCGCGGGCGACGACAGCACACTGCTGGCAATCGCTACGGGCAAATCGCGGCGCGGGCTTGCCGCCCTGCTGGACAACCACGGCTGGAGCCGCACCTTCGTCAGCATGCAGGTCGCGGATGACCACCCATCCAAGCCACATCCATCGATGCTGCTGGCGGCGCTGTCGGATACCGGCGTTTCGGCGGACCGGGCGGTGATGATCGGCGACACAACCTATGACATGGACATGGCGGGCGCGGCGGGTCTGCCGTTCCTCGGCGTCAACTGGGGGTATCACGCGCCTGCGATGTTGGGCGATGCGGTAGAAATCCTCGGCGCGGCGCGTGATATACCGGCGGCCGTGAGCCGCGTGATCGGAGACTGAAGATGAGCGATTGGGCCCCCAAGCGATTCTGGACCCGGACCGAAGTGACCGAAGAGCCCGAGGGCTACGGTATCGCGCTGGACGAACGCAAGGTGCAGACCCCGGCCAAGGTCGCATTGATCCTGCCGAGTCGCGCCCTGGCTGAGGTCGTCGCGGCAGAGTGGGACGCTCAGACGGATAAGGTCGATCCGCGCACCATGCCGGCGACGCGCGGCGCGAACGCGGCAATCGACAAGGTGCGCCATCAACACGGCGAGGTCGCGGCGATGCTGGCGGATTACGGCGACAGCGATCTGTTGTGTTATCGTGCGGCCAGCCCCGCCGAACTGGTTGCACGGCAGGCTGCGGCATGGGACCCGATGCTCGACTGGCTCGACGCTGAATTTAGCGCGCGCTTGCGCCCGACCGTCGGGGTGATGCACGTCGCGCAGGACAAGGCCGCGCTGGAGCGTCTGTGGAGTGTCGTTCAAGGCATGTCAGCCTTTGAACTGGCGGGATTTCATGACCTTGTCAGCATATCCGGCTCCCTCGTTCTGGGGTTGGCGGCGACGCGGAATGTCGCCCCGATCGACGAATTATGGCGTCTATCGCGGGTCGATGAGATCTGGCAGGCCGAGCAATGGGGCGCTGATGAAGACGCCGAAGCGACCGCCGCGCTCAAGGCTGAGGCGTTTCGCGATGCCAAGCGATTTTACGATAAGGCACGGCCCGATCAAGACGTTACGGCGCATGATTGAATTGCTTATCCGCGACTGCCCAACGAATAGCATCTGAACGTAAGTTGACTTTAGGTTACGTGCGGATCGATTGTTTTTGTTGATGTAGCCCTTGACCGTTCGGAATGAATCCATCCACACTTCGCATATGCTGGAGGGCGAGCGTTCGCCCCATGGTATCTCTACGGACCTACAGTGGTCCGCATTACCGTTCTGTTGAACGGGCTAACAGGAAGAGGTTTAAAAATGCAAAAGACCGTTCTTTTCGGTGCTCTCACAGTTGCAGGTCTGGCCGCCGGCGCGGCCGCAGCGGCGACCCTTGACGATGTAAAGGCGCGTGGAAAGCTGAACTGCGGTGTGTCCACGGGCCTCCCCGGTTTTTCCGCCCCTGACGCGAATGGCGAATGGGAAGGCTTTGACGTCGACGTCTGTCGCGCGGTTGCCTCAGCCGTCTTCGGCGACCCTCAGGCCGTCGATTTCGTGCCCGCAACCGGCAAAACCCGTTTCACCGCGCTGGCATCGGGCGAGATTGACCTGCTGTCCAGAAACACGACCTGGACGTTTTCGCGTGACGTCGATCTGAAGTTCACCTTTGTCGGCGTCAACTACTATGACGGACAGGGCTTTATCGCGCCCAAGGCTTTGGGTGTCGGATCGGCCAAGGAACTGGACGGCGCGACCGTCTGCATCCAAACCGGCACCACGACTGAGCTGAATCTGGCGGATTTCTTCCGCAAGAATAACATCAGCTACGAGCCTGTGCCGATTGAGACCAACTCCGAGGCGCAGCAACAGTATCTTGCCGGTGCCTGCGACGTCTACACGACGGACGCCTCCGGCCTCGCGGCCACGCGGGCCACGTTCGAGACACCCGCAGATCACGTTCTGCTGCCGGAAATCATCTCGAAAGAGCCGCTCGGACCGCTGGTTCGGCACGGTGATGATGAGTGGGGCGATATCGTCCGCTGGTCGCTGAACGCGATGATCGCAGCCGAAGAGCTGGGCGTGAACTCGGATAACGTGGGTGAAATGGCGGCCGAGGCGGGCAACAACCCCGAGGTGAACCGTTTGCTCGGGACCGAAGGCAAGCTGGGCGAGATGATCGGTCTGGAAGCTGACTGGGCCAAGAACATCATCGAGCAGGTCGGGAACTACGGTGAGGTCTTTGAGGCCAACATCGGTGAATCGACGCCGATCGGCTTGGCGCGTGGTCTGAACGCACAATGGACCGACGGTGGTCTGATGTACGCACCGCCGTTCCGGTAAGGACAGCAGGGAAGGGCGCGGTCTTGGCTGCGCCCTTCTCGTTTCGACCTGCCTCGGGGAGAAGACCGGGGTATTATCAATGGCCACGACGCAACGACGTCACCACGCGACCAGGCCAGAGAACGGGGAAGACCTGAATGACCACTCTCACCGATCCTCCGGCGGAGTCGTTCAAGCTGTCCATGCTGATCTACGATACCCGTTATCGTGCGATCACCTTTCAGATCATGGCGTTAATCGCCTTTCTGACACTGATTGGATGGCTGATCTCGAATACCGCGCAGAACCTCGATATTTTGGGAAAAGAGCTGTCGTTCAGCTTTCTCTATGAACCGGCCGGCTATGACATCAATCAATATCTGATCGACTACGACAATCGGGACTCGCATTTGCGCGCCGCCTTCGTCGGCTTGCTGAACACCTTGCTCGTCGCGGGGATGGGCTGTGTGACGGCGACGGTGATCGGGGTGATTGTCGGCGTGCTGCGACTAAGCAACAACTGGTTGGTCGCGCGGGTCATGACGGTCTACGTCGAGATGTTTCGCAACGTGCCGGTCTTGATGTGGATCGTGCTGGCGATGGCTATCCTGATCGAGACTTTGCCCGCGCCTAGCGCGTTCCGGGGGGATACGCCCACGGCAACGATGAACTTCTTTGATAGCATGGCCGTGACGAACAGGGGGGTCTACATCCCCGAACCGCTGTTCACGCGCGGATTGGGGAACGTGTCGGTCGGGGGCTATTTCGACATCTCGCTGGATCTTCTGGCGGTCGTTGCCGTCCTGATCGCAGGGTTCTACGCCTCGGCCCGGATCGGCAAGAAGGCCGACGCCACGCAAGCGGCGACCGGCGTGCGACCCCGGACATGGCATCTACGTCTGGGCGTTGTGGTGCTGCCGCTGGTGGCGCTGTTGATCGCGCTCGGGTTCTATCTCGGGTATCCGGCGCTCAAGGGCTTCAACTTTCAGGGCGGGACCTATCTGCGCAACTCGCTGATCGCCTTGTGGCTGGCGCTGTCGCTCTACACTGCGGCCTTTATCGCGGAGATTGTGCGCGCTGGGATCCTCGCCATTTCCCAAGGTCAGACCGAAGCGGCAGCGGCCCTGGGGCTGCGGCCCCGCCGCATCACCTCCTTGGTGGTGCTGCCGCAGGCGCTCAGAGTGATCATTCCGCCGCTGATCTCGCAATATCTGAACCTGACCAAGAACTCTTCGCTCGCGATTGCCGTCGGCTATATGGATTTGACCGGGACCCTGATGGGGATCACGCTCAACCAGACGGGCCGGGAACTGGAGACCGTGCTGTTGGGGATGCTGATCTATCTTGCGATCTCACTGATCATTTCGACCGGGATGAACTGGTACAACTCGCGTGTCAAATTGGTGGAGCGGTGAGATGAGCGATACACATGCAGAAACCGTCGCCTTTGTGCGCGATACCATGTTGCCTGAAAAGGCACCGCCTGCGGCTCATATCGGGGTAGTCGGATGGGCGCGCATCAACTTGTTCTCAGGTTGGATGAACACCGTCCTGACCATAATTTCCCTGCTGTTCGTGGGTTTCGTGCTCTATGAGATCCTGCCCTGGCTGATCTCGCCCACCTGGGACGGGGCATCCTTGACCAACTGCCGCGAGATTCTGGCGGCCCTCGGCGATGACCGTGGCGCGTGCTGGGGAGTGATCCGGGAACGCTGGCCGCAATTGATGTTCGGTTTTTACCCGGCAGACCTCTACTGGCGGCCGGTTCTGACTTTCGTGCTGCTCCTCGTGGCGGTGTCGCCTGTCCTGTTCGCTGACTACGTGCCGAGCAAAATATTGTGGTTCTCGATGCTCTACCCCTTCATCGCCGTCTGGCTGTTGTGGGGCGGAACAATCTGGGGACCGATCAGCGCGCTTTTTGGCTTTGTCGTCGGCTTCGTCGTCTTTCGTATCGCGGTGCGGTTCATCATACCGCCACTGGCGCTGACGGTCGGAGTTCTGGCGGCTGTGCTCTGGTGGTCGGTGCTGGGACCGGCCCTTGTTCCGGACCTTGCCCGTTTGGTCCCGGTCGCACTCGCGCCGGTCCAGTCGCGCGAATTCGGCGGGTTCCTCTTGTCGATCACCATCGGCGTAACGGCGATCATGGCCTCCTTGCCGATCGGCATCGTGCTGGCGCTGGGCCGTCAGTCGGACCTGCCGTTGGTCAAGTCGATCTGCGTCGGCTTCATCGAATTCATCCGGGGCGTTCCGCTGATCACGCTGCTGTTCGTGGCATCGGTTCTGCTGAACATCTTTTTGCCGCCGGGCACGACCTTTGACATCATCTTGCGGGTGATGATCATGGTGACGCTCTTTGCGTCGGCTTATATGGCCGAGGTGATCCGGGGCGGGCTGGCTGCCTTGCCCAAAGGGCAATACGAGGGGGCAGATTCGCTCGGCCTCGACTATTGGCAGGCGCAGCGGCTGATCATCATGCCGCAAGCGCTCAAGATCTCGATACCCGGCATCGTCTCGACTTTTATCGGGGTGTTCAAGGACACGACGCTGGTGTCGATCATCTCGATGTTCGACCCGATCGGGCTGAGCAATGCGATCCGCGCCGATACCGCTTGGAACGGCATCTATTGGGAACTGTTCATCTTCATCGGTGCTATCTTCTTCATCTTCTGTTTCTCGATGTCGCGCTACTCGATGTATCTGGAGCGCAAGCTTCAGACCGGACACTGACGGCCATTGGAAAGGAAAACCAACATGACCATGACCGAACCCACCACGGACCGCAGTGTCAAACGCAGCGCGATGCAAGTCTCCGATGAGGTGGCCATCGAAATCACCGACATGAACAAATGGTACGGCACCTTTCATGTGCTGCGCGATATCAACCTGACGGTGCACCGGGGCGAACGGATTGTTATCGCGGGCCCATCCGGTTCGGGCAAGTCCACGATGATCCGCTGCATCAACCGATTGGAGGAGCATCAGCAGGGCCGGATCATCGTTGATGGCACCGAATTGACGAGCGACCTGAAGAACATCGACAAAATCCGCTCCGAGGTCGGGATGTGCTTTCAGCATTTCAACCTTTTCCCGCACCTCACGATCCTTGAGAATTGCACGTTGGCGCCGATCTGGGTGCGCAAGGTTCCCCGCCGGGAAGCTGAGGAAACAGCGATGCATTTCCTCGAAAAGGTGAAAATCCCAGAACAGGCCAGCAAGTACCCCGGGCAGTTGTCCGGCGGGCAGCAGCAGCGTGTGGCAATCGCCCGGTCGCTGTGTATGAAGCCGAGGATCATGCTATTCGACGAACCGACCTCCGCGCTTGATCCCGAGATGATCAAGGAGGTTCTGGATACCATGATCGAACTGGCCGAAGAGGGGATGACGATGATCTGCGTCACGCACGAAATGGGTTTCGCGCGTCAGGTCGCGAACCGCGTGATCTTTATGGATCAGGGACAGATCGTGGAGCAGAATGAGCCCGAAGAGTTCTTTAACAACCCCAAGAGCGAGCGGACCAAGCTGTTCCTCAGCCAGATTCTGGGGCACTGAGGCTTCGACCACGGGGGCAACCTCGGGCTCTGACCTCTACAGCCTTGGGACGTGCCCGGATCAGGTCGCGTCGCGACCCATTAATTCGTGCGGCGTGACGAAATCGACCATCTCCGCCGTTGCGAATTGTGCGTCGTCCCACGATCGCACCGCGAGATCAGCGACCAGCGTCGCCGCCGGCGGATAGCCTGCGAAGCCGGTCTGCAACGGGTGCTTGAGGATGCGACCGGCACATTCTGCAATGCCGGGGTTATGGCCAATCATCATCACCGCCTCACCATTGCCAGTGCACAGCACGGCGAGCATTTCTTCGGCGCTGGCGTGATAAAGGTCGGGCAGATAGTGGACGTCGGCCGTCAGCTCAAGACATGCGCAGGTCTCGCGCGTTCGGCGCGCGTCAGAGCATAAGATCACGTCAGGACCATGCCCCCGGGCACGCAACCAATCGCCCACCGCTGTCGCCTCGCGGCGCCCGGTGGGGGTGAGGTCGCGCGCGTTATCCTCCGTCCCGAGGCTCGCCGGGCGGGAGGTCGCATGTCGCAGCAGAATGAGGCGTTTGACCATGGCTTTGTGCGGCTCCGCTCCTAGAATACGATTATAGTCAAAGCCCAGCCCGGCACACGGGGCAGGCGGCCAGCCCGTGCATCAATCGCCCCGGATCAGCGACCCCGCACCATGTTCGGTGAACAGCTCCAGCAGCGTGGCGTTCGGCGCGCGACCGTCCAGAATGACGACGGCACGCACGCCGCGTTCGATGGCGTCCAGCGCGGTTTGCGTCTTTGGGATCATGCCACCGGCGATAACGCCGTCCTCGGTCATTTGACGGATCTGGGCCGAGCGTAGCTCGGTCACGACCTCGCCTTCGGTATTCTTGACGCCGGCCACATCCGTCAGCAGCAACAGGCGATCCGCTTTCAGCGCACCGGCGATGGCACCGGCGGCCGTGTCGCCATTTATGTTGAACGTCTCCCCGTTGCGACCCATGCCGAGCGGTGCAATCACCGGGATGATGTCGGCGGCGAACATGGCGTGCAGAATTGTGGTGTCTATCTCAACCGGCGTTCCAACGAGCCCCAGCTCGGCGTTCTCCATCTCGCAGATCATCAGGCGGGCGTCCTTGCCCGATAGGCCGACGCCCTTGCCGCCCTCGTCGTTGATCGCCTGCACGATACGCTTGTTCACCCGGCCCGAGAGTACCATTTCGACCACTTCGACGGTGGCTTCGTCCGTGACGCGCTTGCCGTTGACAAAGTGAGATTCGATCTGAAGCTTTTCGAGCATCTGGTTAATCATCGGGCCGCCGCCATGCACGATCACCGGGTTCACCCCGACCTGCCGCATCAACACGATGTCGCGCGCAAATATCTGCATCGCCTCATCGTCGCCCATGGCATGACCACCAAATTTAACGACCACGACCGCGCCTTCATAGCGTTGCAGATAAGGCAGCGCTTCGGAGAGGGTGCGGGCGGTGGCGATCCAGTCGCGATTCATGACGTTCTGTTTTCTCATCCTGAGGTTCCCAAATGGGTCAAGGTGTTTGATACGGCGCGCTCCCGCCGCTGCCAAGGGGGCAATAGGCGCAAATTTGCCACAGGTTTTGACAGGAATGGAGTCACTGGGACCCAATCGCTATCTGCAGCGTTGAGGATACGAAGAGCGCAACAGCGCCCTTAACTATTTCGCGTTTAAAAGGAGACAACACATGACCCGTATTAAATCTTTGATCATTGGGTCCGCCATCGTCGTGACTGCGGGTGCAGGCGCTGCTTTTGCGGGTTCCGCAACGACTGGCCCTGCTGACCCGGTGATCGCCGCACCCGTCGTGCCTGTCGTTCGTGCAAGCGATTGGACCGGCTTCTACTTTGGTGCCGGTGTTGGCACTGGCGAATGGGATCGCGGCGCGGCCTCGGGCAGCGGGCGCAACGAGGGCGTATTCGTCGGCTACGATTACGACTTTGGCAACTACGTGCTGGGTGGTGAAGCGCAGTACATCGGGAACGACGTTGTCATCGGCGGTCAGGCCCTGCAGGGCGTCACGCGCGTCAAGGCGAAAGCCGGTTACGATGCAGGTCGCGCACTGGTCTATACCACGGCTGGTTACGCCTACGCTGATTCCAGCGCCGGTGGCGGCAACGGCTACGTCGCTGGCGTGGGCCTCGATTACGAAGTTATGGACAACGTCACCGTCGGTGCCGAGTACCTGTACAACGAGTTTGACGACATCGGTGGTCAGAACCTGACCGGCAATACCATCGAAGCGCGTCTCAGCTACCGTTTCTAAGCGATCAAGTGATCCCTGCGATAATGCTTCGCAGGGTCGCGATCCCGTCGCCTTTCTCGGATGAGGTAAGAACCAAGTCCGGAAATGCGGCTGGATGCTTGGCCAGTACCTTGCGGGTAACGTCCAGGCTTTTTTCCAGCTCCGTCTGTCGGATTTTGTCGACCTTGGTCAGCACGACCTGAAAGGTCACCGCCGCGCTGTCGAGCAGGGACATGATTTCCTCATCCACTTTTTTTGCCCCGTGCCGCGCGTCGATCAACACGAAGGCGCGGCGCAAAGTTTGTCGGCCACTGAGGTATCGCTTGAGCAAGCGCTGCCACTTTTCCACCACGGGCAGGGGCGCGTTGGCATATCCATAGCCGGGCAAGTCGACGAGGTAGCCGTGCTCGGCCAGGGTGAAATAGTTGATCTCTTGCGTGCGACCGGGCGTGTTGGAGGCGCGCGCCAGCGCCTTCTGTCCAGTCAGGGCGTTAATCAGGCTGGACTTCCCGACGTTGGAGCGACCGGCAAAGCAGACCTCCATTCGGTCCGCAGGGGGCAGGCCGTCCATGGCCACCACGCCCTTGACGAATTCGGTCATGCCGGCGAACAGGATGCGCCCTTTTTCGGCGGTCGCGGGATCGGGGTCCTCGGCAATGGGGAAGGGGAGCGTCGTCATGTCAAAGTCACCTTATCCCCAAGTGTTGCAGAGCCGGACGTCAGGACGCGCGCATAAACCCCGAAATTCGTCTCTTTGCCCAAGGTCGTTAATTCGCGATTGACGATAACGTCCCGCGTGCCTGTTTCGGGGTTCGCATCCGGCGCGCGGCATCGACCAATCGGTTGGTCGATAAACAGCCGCAAGGGCCCGACGTGCAATTCCTGCCCGATCCAGTTGGTCTCTTCCCACGCGGACAGGTTCTCGACCCACAGATTGATGCGAAAACGGCGGGGGTCGAGCGGCTGGCCAGCGGCCTCGCCCAAAGCCTCCAGCGACGCGAGATTTCCGATCGACACGAAAGGCTCCGGCATGTCGGTCATGCCATGCCCCGGCGCGCGCACCAGTCGAGCCGGAGCAGGGTCAGCCGACGGCCAGAGCGGGGCGATCCAGTTGCGCAGGGCGTCCGCCTCGGTCGCAGGGTCGAAGGTCAGACTGGGCCGCCTGGGGTGGGAGAGTTCGATCGTCTCGCCAATCGTCCTTGCCGCGATGGGCGACAGATCCGGGCCACGCGCGACGACGAGGAAGTTGCGGCGCGGCTGCCAGGCATCGATGTCCTCCGCCGCGGCGGTCAGCAACGCCCATGCGCGGTCGCCGGACATGGCGCCCTCAGGGCTCAGGTGGCAGACCTCAAGGGGTTCGCTGCCGATCCCCTTGACGGGATGTCGAAACATCTGGGCCAGACGGGCCACTTACTTGCCCTCGACCTTTTTCTTGCGCCGGAAGCTCTTCTTGATGTTGTCGAAAACGTCCGGTTTGAAGCCGTGGCTGCGCATGATGATGTATTGCTGCGAGAAGGTGATCGTGTTGTTCGTGATCCAGTAAAGCACCAGCCCGCTGGCGAAATTCCCCAGCATGAACATGAAGACCCATGGCATCCAGGCAAAGATCATCTGTTGCGTCGGGTCCGTGGGCGCCGGGTTCAGCTTTTGCTGCAACCACATCGAGATGCCGAGCAGGATCGGCAGGATGCCGAGGCTGAGGATCGCGACAAAGCTTTCCGGATCCGGCGGCGCATAGGGCAGCAGGCCGAACAGGTTCAGGATCGACGACGGGTCCGGTGCGGATAGGTCGCGAATCCAGCCGACCCACGGCTGATGACGCAGTTCAAGCGTGACAAAGATCACCTTGTAGAGCGAGAAGAAGATCGGGATCTGCAGAAGGATCGGCAGACAGCCCGAAGCGGGATTTACCTTTTCCTTCTTGTAGAGCTCCATCATGCCCTTCTGCATTGCCTGACGATCGTCGCCGGCCTTTTCCTTCAGCTTCTCCATCTGCGGTTGCAGTTCGCGCATCTTTGCCATGGAGGCATAGGATTTGTAGGCCAGCGGAAACAGGACCGCCTTGAGCAGGATCGTCAGGGCGATGATCGACCAGCCCATGTTGCCGATAATGCTGTTCAACCAGTGGAGAACGCGGAAGATCGGCTTGGTCAGGAAGAAAAACCAGCCCCAGTCGATCGCGTCGACAAAGCGGGTGACGCCGGCCTCTTCTTCATAGCGATTGATTGCCTCCCATTCCTTTGCGCCGGCAAACAAGCGGCTGTCGGTCTCTGCGGAGGCGCCCGGCGCAACCTCGACCGTGGGCAGAACCGCATCAGTCTGGAAGATGTTTTGGGTCGGGTAGAATTTCGCGGTGGAGCGGAATGCGGTGTCGGGAATGATCGTCGACATCCAGTAGTGGTCGGTGAAGCCGACCCAACCGCTTTCCGCGACTTCGACGCGCTCGGCGGGCACACCTTCGCGGCCATCGATGTCGAAATCTTCCATTTTCCCGTATTTGGCTTCTTCCAACTCACCGTCCGACATGCGGACGAGCCCTTCGTGCAGGACGAAGAACTTCTTTAGGTCGGAGGGGATGCCATGGCGGCGCAGCAAGGCGTAGGGACGCAGGGAGACCGCGGAACCTGTGGTATTTTCAACCCCTTGCGTGACGGAGAACATGTAGTTGGCGTCGACTGCAATCGTCCGGCTGAAGATAAGGCCCGCGCCGTTGTCCCAGGTCAGGGTCACAGGATTTTCCGTGGTCAGCGTCGCGTTGCCCTCAATCGTCCACGGCGTGTCATCGCTCGGCACCGCTGCGATGTCCACGCCGGAAACTGGCACCCAGCCATAGAGCGCATAGAAGGGGTCGCGATCACTCTCAGGGCGCAGGACGGTGACGCGGGTGGCGTCAGCGTCGAGGCTGGTCAGATAATCCTTGAGCTTGAGGTCGTCGATCCGACCGCCCCGCAAGTTGATCGACCCGGCAAGGCGCGGAGTGTCGATGATGATGCGCTGATCTTCGGGCGCGTTAGCCGCTGGCTGCGTGCCCGCGGCGGAAAAACCAGGCGCGGTTGATCCGGGCGCAGGTTCGGCCCCGGGCGTGAGCGAGGCAGAGGTATCGACCTGGGTCTCGGTGGCCCCGGTCAACGCGGGCGCATTCGGGTCCTGCGTCTGCTCCGGCGGCGGGAAAAGAAGGAACCAGACAACGATCACGACGAAGCTGAGGACCGTCGCCAGGATGAGATTTTTGTTTTGATCGTTCATCGCCCGCCGTTCCGTTCGAATTCAAAAGGTAGGTGGGTTCAACAGAGGTAGGCGTCAAAGGTCAAGGCGGAATCGGGGAAACGTGACGACGTGGCCGATTGTCACTTAGCCGTGAAAGCGTTGGGGAAGGAGGTGCGGAACGGGCCATGGCTCTGCCCTAGACCGCGGCCGGAGGGGCGAGATTGGGTATGGGTGGCGGATGGCCTGATACGTCGCGCTGTCTGCCAATGGCATTAATGCGTGGAAACAGGCGGCGCGACCTCATCCATTGCGCCGCGTGATGCTGGGCGGTGCCTCGAGCGAGGCCATGTGATTGCGGACCCAGGCCTCGGTCGCCTCAAACGGCATGGGGTGGCCGATGCCAAAGCCCTGAACGTGGTCGCACCCCAGTTGGGCCAGCATCGCGTGTTCCCCTGCCGTCTCGACCCCTTCGGCGAGGGTCTCGAGGTCCAGGCGTTCGGCCATTGTCAGGATTGCCGCCACCATGCGTTGTTGTTCGGGATCGCGGTCGACTTTCATCACGAAGCTGCGGTCGATCTTGATCCGTCCGATCGCGAACCGCCGGATGGACGAGATCGAGGCGTGGCCAGTGCCGAAATCATCAAGGTCCACACGGCAACCAAGTTTCGCCAAACCGTTGACATTGCGGGCAACGACGTCTTCTGGTGTCGCCGCGACAACCGTTTCCAGCACCTCGACGGCCAGACGATTGGGCGCGAGGTCATAGCGGTCGAGTTCCCACTTCACCTTGTCAATGAGCTTGGGGTTGCGGAGTTCATCCGAGGAAAAGTTCACACCCACACAGGCGATGTCGAGGCCCGCCTCCTCCCAGGCGCGCAGCGCTTCTAGGGATCGGCCCAGCATGACTTCGCCGAGGCGGGCAAGCTTGCCGGCATTTTCGAGGATTGGCAGAAAATCGGCAGGCGGGATCGTGCCGCGTTCGGGGTGGATCCAGCGGGCGAGTGCTTCGAACCCCGTGACTTTGCCTGTATCGGTGCAGATTTGCGGCTGGTAGTGCGGGCGGATGTCACCGTTTTCAAGTGCTGCAGCGGCTTCGTCCGCGAAGATATTGCGCGATTTTTCGGTCCGACGCATTTCGTCGGAATAAGAGCGGATTGCCGAGGGCGCGTTGCGGACGGCTTCGCTCAAGGCGAGGGCGGTGGCTTGGATCAGGCCGTCACCGGAGGCTTCCGGTGTGCGACTGCCAAGGCAAAATCCAATGGAAACGGACACATAGATCACTGTGTTGTCCAATACGATCGGTTCTTCGGTTGCCGCTTGCAGGCGGCTGGCCATCTGGATCGCCGCTTCGATGTCGACATGGGCGACCGGGGCGAGGGCGATGCCGAAGGATGCGCTGCCAGTGCGACAGGCCAGGTCGTGTTCGCGCAGAACGTTGCGCAAGCGATCGGCCGTCCGGCGCAGGATATGGTCGCCCGCAGTGCCACCGAAGCGTTCGACCAGCACATCATATTCGTCAATGGAGACCATGAAACAGGCGGTGGCGCGCCGCGCAGAGAGGGAGCCGCGCATGGACGAGGACAAGGCGTCCTCCAGCCCGTCGCGCATCGGCAGGCCCGTCACCCCGTCGCAGGCCCGCACAGGCTGCGGGGCCGGGCGGTCGTAGCCGCCAAGCAGGGCAAAGAGCATGGGGATTCCCAGTGTGACGCCAATCAACAACTCCTCCCCCCCGAACCAGAAGGCGGCGAGCGCCAGGGCCGGTAGGAACGCCAGCGTTTGCGGGCCGATCAGCAACCGCCGCAACTGCAGGCGCGCATCCAGTATCTGTTGGTGGATCTGGCGCAGCATCGGCCATCCCTTCAGTGTGATTTGAAGGGGAGATTACGCGCAGTTCTTCAACAGCCCTTTAACGGGTGACCGATTTTTCCGGATTTTCGTCAATTTCAACGGGCTCACCCCGCATCAACCCTGCAAAGTCGAACAATTTCGGATCCAGCATATGCGAAGGGCGGACGTTCATCAGGCTGCGAAACATCACCTGACGGCGTCCCGGGCTGTTCTTCTCCCAGCCGTCGAGAATCTGTTTGACCTGCTGGCGCTGCAACCCGTCCTGTGACCCGCAGAGATCGCAGGGAATGATCGGGTAGTTCATCAGGCGCGCGAACTTCTCGCAATCGGCTTCGGCGACATGGGCGAGTGGACGATAGAGGAAGAGATCGCCTTCCTCGTTCACGAGCTTGGGCGGCATGGTCGCCAGACGGCCGCCGTGAAAGAGGTTCATGAAGAACGTTTCGAGGATATCGTCGCGGTGATGACCCAGAACCACGGCAGAGCAGCCCTCTTCGCGCGCGACGCGGTAGAGGTTGCCGCGGCGCAGGCGGGAACAGAGCGCGCAAAAGGTGCGTCCCTGCGGGATTTTGTCCATGACGATAGAATAGGTGTCCTGATATTCGATGCGGTGCGGGACGCCCATCTTGTTCAGAAACTCAGGCAGGACGGTCGCGGGGAACCCCGGCTGGCCCTGATCCAGATTGCACGCCAGCAGATCGACGGGCAGGAGGCCGCGCCATTTTAGCTCGTACAGAATGGCGAGCAGCGTGTAGCTGTCCTTGCCGCCTGAAAGGCAGACCAGCCAGCGCGCGCCGGGTTCGATCATGCCATATTGATCGACCGCCTCCCGCACGTTCTGCACGATGCGTTTGCGCAGCTTCTTGAATTCGGTGCTTTTGGGAGCCCCTTGAAACAGCGGATGGATATCGTCGAGATCGTCAAGCATGAGCGCGCATATCGCATTTTGACACGCGCGGGGGAAGGGGGAATGCTGGGATGTCCCCGGTTGGCAGGTCCGAGCAGGATCAAGGGCGAGGAGGGGAGGCATAGCGAATTATGATTTGGCAGTCACCGGCGCGGGCGCGCTCGGCACCAGTGCGGTCTTGTCGGCGGCAATGTGGGGGCTGCACGTTGTCTAGTGCGGAGGGGCGCGGAGATGCTCGGCCGGCTGCCCGCGCGGTCCTCGCCCTGTTGAGGTTTCGCCCGACGATGCTGGATTCGCTGCCGGATTAGCTGCCGGTGATCGGGCGCGCGCCGGGAAAGCAGCACGTTCTGCAGGCCTTCGGGCATCAGCACCTCGGGCTGGCGTTGGCGGGTATCACGGGTCGGATCATCGCAGATCTGGCCGAGGAACGGCAGCCCAACCTCGACATCACAGGCTATGCGCCGGATCGCCGGCACCTGCGCTGAGGGGCGGGGCCCTGTGACACTGGCAGTTCAAGCCGGATCAGTCCGGCACGTCATCCACACCCATGCCGCCCCAAGGATGACAGCGGGCAATGCGGCGCAGCGTCAGCCAGCTGCCCTTGACCCCGCCATGCCGCGAAAGCGCCTCAAGCGCATAGGCCGAACAGGTCGGATCGTAGCGACAATTATGCCCGACAATCGGCGAAAAGATCGCGCGGTATGCCCTGATTGGCGCGGCGAGCAGAGAGGCGAGCGGGGTCATGCGTGCAACTTGGCCAGTGCGCGTAGCAGATCCGACTGAAGCTCTGCAAAGGGGCGGGCAGCGGTGTTCTCCCTACTGCCGATCAAGACGTAGTCCCAGCCGGGACGGCCATGTTCGGGCAACAGCAGGCGGGCGACTTCGCGCAGACGCCGCTTGGCCCGGTTGCGCGCGACGGCATTACCAACCTTTTTGGAGCAGGTGAAACCGACACGGATCAGATCAGGCTCTGCTGTGTCAGTGGGGCGTTTCAGCGCCTGCACCATCATGCCCTTGGTGCCCTGCCGCTTGCCCCGCGCACAGGCGAGGAAATCGGATCGGTTCTGCAAGGTTTCAACGTCGTGTGTCATGAGCGGCGCGGTTCGATTGGCTGTGGGCAAGCGAAAACCGCCCGGGCGGTGGCCCCGGCGGTTACAAAATCATTAACCATTCAATGTGATCCTGAAATGGTCTGTCACATGCCCGTCCCACATGGGAACGGGGTCAGCTTATGCGGACAGCGACTTGCGACCACGCGAACGACGCGCGTTCAGGATCTTGCGGCCGGCCTTGGTGGCCATGCGGGCGCGAAAACCATGGCGCCGTTTGCGCACGAGGTTCGAGGGTTGGTAGGTGCGTTTCATCGCTCCGTCTCCGTTTGCTTGCGCCGTATCGGCGGGCAGCGCCCCAGGGGCGCGGTTCATATCCTCTGCGGGTAGAACCGGGCGATGCGGGAATCGCCCATTGGCCCGCGGTTGTTCGAAGCCCGGTCTATAGGCGGGGGTCCGTCATATGTCAAATGAGCAAGAGCCGATTGCGAGCAGAATTCCATTATCCTCAATGGAACGGGTGTCTGGTCCCTATGTCAGCCTCTTCTCGACACGATAATCGGTCACAAAGCACAGCAGATGACGTTCGTTCACTGGCCTGTGAGGGGGGTATCAAAGCCCACGGTCCCGGCGCATTGTGCCGCGACGTCCAATCCGCGCCTTGCGCGACCCTGCCAATCCGCGCCACGCGCGACCCTGCCGGAGATTGAAATGACCGCCGCACCCCGAACAAACCTGACCCTCAATCGGCTCTGGCCGCTTGGCGTGTTGGTAATTTGCGCCGCCATCGCGGCATGGGCCTTTGCCGACCAACTGACGTTTGACGCCTTGCAGGACCGGCACGAAGCCTTGGAAGCCTTCCGCGATCAGAACTATGTGCTGACCGCGCTGGTCTTTGTGCTGATCTATGCGGGGATTGTTGCGCTCTCTCTGCCCGGCGCGACGATTGCGACGCTGACCGGCGGCTTCCTGTTCGGTCTTTGGCCCGGTGTGTTGTTCAATGTCTTTGGCGCGACATTGGGCGCGACGGTGTTGTTCCTGGCGATCCGCATGGGTGTGGGGCGGTCGATGGCGGCGCGGATCGATGCCAGCGAAGGACGGATCGCGCGGATCAAGCGCGGGCTGGACGAGAACCAATGGTCGATGTTGTTCTTCCTTCGACTGGTGCCGGTGGTCCCGTTCTTTGTCGCGAACCTTTTGTCGGCGCTCTTGAATGTGCCCCTGTCGCGCTTTGTCATTACCACGTTTCTGGGCATCACGCCGGGTGGATTGGTGCTGACCTCGGTCGGGGCAGGGTTGGGCACGGTGCTGGCGGCGGGGGGGCGCCCGGACCTTGGGATCCTGTTCGAACCGCACATCCTGTTGCCGATTCTCGGCCTGGCGGTGCTGTCATTGCTACCTATCCTGCTGCGCCGGAAGGTGTCGTTGTGAGCGCGCCGGGACGGCAGGATCAGGCCGATTTGATCGTCATTGGCGCCGGCTCCGCAGGGCTGTCCGTCGCATCCGGGGCGGCGCAAATGGGCGCGCGGGTCATCCTGATCGAAGAAGGCGAGATGGGGGGCGATTGCCTCAACCACGGCTGCGTGCCCTCCAAGGCACTGATCGCGGCGGCGGCGCAGGCGCAGGGGATGCGGGAGGCGGGGCGCTTTGGCCTCACCCCGGTCGAGCCCGAGGTCGATTTCGCCGCCGTGATGGCGCATGTCGCCGGCGTGATCGCCGAGATCGCGCCGCATGATAGCCAGGAGCGGTTCGAAGGCTTTGGCATCCGCGTGATCCGGGGCCAAGCGCGCTTTACCGGGCCGCGTCAGATCGAGGTGAATGGCGAAGTGCTGAGCGCAAGGCGCATCGTTCTCGCCACCGGATCGCGCCCCATGGTGCCCCCCGTCCCGGGGCTGGACGGGGTCGACTATTTGACCAACGAATCGATCTTTGCGCTGACCGAGCGCCCACGCCACCTGCTGGTTCTGGGCGGCGGCCCGATCGGATTGGAGCTGGCGCAGGCGTTCCGGCGGCTCGGCTCCGAGGTTACGGTGCTGGAGGCCTCGCGCATCCTGGACCATGAGGATCGCGACGCGGTCGAGGTGGTGCGCAACGCGCTGACGCGCGAGGGGGTCACCTTGCGCGAGGGCGCGAAGGTCGAAGAGGCGGGCTGCGAGGCAGGCGCGCTTTGGCTGCGGATCGGGGAAGAGCGGATCGAGGGGTCGCATCTGCTGGTCGCTACCGGGCGCAGCGCCGGGGTCGAGGGGCTGAACCTCTCGGCCGCCGGGATCGAGGGCGACGCCAAGGGCATCAAGGTCGACAAGCGCCTGCGCACCACGGACCCCAAGGTCTACGCGATCGGTGATGTGGTCGCGGATGCGCCCAGCTTTACCCACGTGGCGGGTTATCACGCCGGGATCGTCGTGCGGCAGGCGGTCCTCTCCCTGCCAGCCAAGGCCGACCACACCCTCATGCCGCGTGTCACCTACACCGCGCCCGAACTCGCCCACGTCGGTCTGACAGAAGCCGAGGCGCGTGAGGCGCATGATAAGATCGACGTGATCCAGCAGCCGCTGGCCGAAAATGACCGCGCAAGGACAGAGCGTGACACGGAAGGCTGGATCAAGCTGGTGCTGCACCGGGGCAAGCCCGTGGGTGTCACCATCACCGGCCAGCATGCTGGAGATCTCCTCGCCCCTTGGGTGCAGGCGATGACGGCCGGAACGCGGCTTTCCACGCTCTCGGGGGTCGTTTTGCCCTATCCAACCTTGTCAGAGCTGGGAAAACGCGCGGCGGGGGCCTATTTCTCTCCTAAGCTATTTGGTAATCCTTGGGTTGAGAGGATCGTGCGGCTTATCCAGCGCGTGATCCCCTGACCGGAGCCTCACCATCCCTGACCGGAGACCGGACACCCCTATGCTGAGATCACTTTCCGGACGCTTCCTGATCCTCACGCTGTTGTTCGTGATGCTGGCCGAAGTGATGATTTTTGTCCCCTCGGTCGCGCGGTTCCGGCAGGACTATCTGTTGTCGCGGCTCGAGCGGGCGCAGATCGCCTCGCTGGCGCTGTTGGCGGACGACATGATCGGTGCGGACCTCGAAGAGGAACTGCTGCGCAACGCCGAGGTCTACAACGTCGTTCTGCGCCGGGACGAGGCGCGCCAGCTGATGCTGTCCTCGCCCGTGCCGGGCCCGGTGACGGACACCTTCGATCTGCGCGAGGCGGGACCGTGGGTCCTGATGCGAGACGCGATGCGTCAGTTGATCCAACTGGAGCCGCGCGTGATCCGGGTCATGGGCAATCCGGTGCGCGAGGCCGGTCTGCTGATCGAGGTTACGATGCCGACTGCCGGGCTGCGGACGGCGATGATCGATTACGGCGGTCGGGTGCTGGGCCTGTCCCTCGCGATTTCAGCGATTACGGCAGTGTTTCTGTTTCTGGCCGTCCGCGCGTTGCTGGTGCGACCGATCAAGCATGTGATCCAACAGATGCAAAGCTATGCCGAAGCCCCCGAAGATGCACGCCGCATCATAGAACCGGCCGCCAGCATCACCGAATTGCGCGCCGCTGAACAGGCGTTGAAGTCGCTGGAAACCGAGCTGACCGGGGCGTTGAAGCAAAAAGAAAGGCTGGCGCAACTCGGCGGGGCGGTGGCCAAGATCAGCCACGATCTGCGCAACATCCTCACATCGGCTCAACTCTTTACCGACCGGATCGAACAGTCCGAGGACCCGACAGTGCGGCGCCTCGCGCCCAAGCTGGTGAACTCCATCACCCGTGCGGTGAACCTATGCGAAAGCACCCTGACCTTCGGGCGCGCCGAAGAGCCCGCGCCGCGCCTGACCATGGTGCAACTCGCCGAGGTGGTGGGCGACGTCATCGACGGTGAACGTCTGGCGGTGGGCGATGCGGACGTCAGCTTTGCCGAGGATATCCCTGCGACGCTGACGGTGCGCGCCGATCCCGAGCAATTGCACCGCGTCTTCCTCAATCTCGTGCGCAACGCCCGTCAGGCGATCGTTTCCAAGGGGCATCCCGGCGAGATTTCCGTCGCGGCAGAGGAAGACGACCGCGCCTGGTCCATCACGGTAACTGATACGGGGCCGGGCCTGCCCCCGAAGGCCAAACAGAACCTTTTCACGCCGTTTCAGGGCGGGGTCACGCGCGGCGGCGCCGGTCTGGGCCTTGCGATTTCATCGGAATTGATTCGCGGACATGGCGGCAGGCTTGAGTTGGTCGAAAGCGGCGAGGGGGGCACATGCTTTCGGATCATCCTGCCAAAGTCAGTTGTTGCCCTGGAAGACGCGGCAGAATGACGGGCTGGCCGAAATTTTCCCTTGAACTCGAACTGGGGGGCAGCTAGATGCACGCCCTACGGACCGATAGCTCAGCTGGATAGAGTACCTGACTACGAATCAGGGGGTCGGGG